>TARA_R110000751_G_scaffold7805_3_pt1 | contig 304021 bp, 282 predicted proteins | sample TARA_R110000751 | Tara Oceans TARA_R110000751 (sample SAMEA4398001) | marine metagenome | biome: Polar Biome; feature: [MES] marine water layer (ENVO:01000295) within the mesopelagic zone...; material: water (ENVO:00002006), including particulate matter (ENVO:01000060) such... | reverse complement strand
GGAGTAACAGATGGACAAGAAGCATTAGACGGAACAGATCCAAATAACTCATGTGAGTATATAGAGTCAAGCATTACATTACCTCAAGATGAAGTATATCTTGCAGCAGATTGTGATGGAGATGGTGTGACAAATGGTCAAGAAGTTATTGATGGTACAGATGCATTAGATCCTTGTGATTACTTAGCAGGAAATCAAGACATAACTATAGTTTCTGAAGAATGGGAAGCTTTAGATTGTGATGGTGATGGAGTAATTAATGGTACAGAGATATTAGATAGTACAGATCCACAAAACCCATGTGATTTTATTGCAGCAAGTACGACTGTAGCTCAATCTACTGAGTGGTTAAATGGAGATTGTGATAATGATAACGTTCCTAACGGAGTTGAACAATCTGAAGGGGATACTGACGGAGATTCTATACCAGATTATTTGGATACAGATGATGATGGTGATGGAGTGGATACTATCAATGAAGATTATGGTAACACGGATTTTGAAGATGGAGATATAGATCCAACAGGTGATAATGATCCTACTAATGATGATACAGATGGAGATTCTATACCAGATTATTTAGATACAGATGACGATAATGATGGTATACCAACTGAAGATGAGTATCCTGATCCTGACAATAATGGTATTGGATTTGGTGATGATGCAGTCGACAGTGATGGTGACGGTTTACCAGATTATTTAGATGTAAATAACGCATCGCCTCAGGAAGATGATTTAGAGATATTTAATGCTGTTACACCTAATGGCGATGGAGATAATGACGTGTTTATCATTAGAAATATTGAATTATATCCAGAGAATACAGTTAAGATTTATAACAGATGGGGAGTAATTGTTTATGAAACGTCTAGTTATGGTTCTGTAGGAAATTATTTTAATGGTAGATCAAACGGAAGAGTAACAATTCAAGAAGATGAGTTATTACCTGTTGGAACATACTTTTATGTAGTTGAGTATACTGTAGAAGGAGAAACTAAATCTAGAGCAGGATATTTATACCTACAACGATAATAAATCTATAGAGGCAGTGTTAAAGCTGCCTCTTATATAACAAAATAAATTCATACCTTATTTCAAATGAAAAATAAAATTTTAATATTAATAGCTGTATTAAGTTCATTTTATGTATCAGAATTATCTGCGCAACAAGATGCACAATACACACAGTATATGTACAATACTTTAAGTATAAATCCAGCATATGCAGGTTCTAGAGATGGACTTAGTGCTTTATTATTGTATCGTACGCAATGGGTAGGATTAGATGGAGCTCCAGATACAGGTAGTTTCAATATCCATTCTCCTTTTGGTGATGAGCAAAATGTCGGATTAGGTTTATCTGTTGTAAATGATAGGATTGGACCAACGCAAGAAACCTATTTTGATGTGTCATTTTCTTACTCTATAAATACGTCAGATGAAGGTAGATTATCTTTTGGTTTGAATGGTGGTGGAAGTTTGTTAGATATAAAATATTCGGAATTAAGCTCTTATAATAATGGAGATGTATTATTGCAAAGTGATATTGATAATAAGTTTTCACCTCAAATAGGAGCTGGTGTTTATTATCGTAATTCAGATAAATGGTATTTAGGATTATCAGTACCAAATATACTTGAAACTAAATATTTTGACGATGCTTCTTTATCTCAAGCTTCAGAAAGAATGCACTTTTATTTAATGGGAGGTTATGTTTTTGATATTAATCAGGATTTAAAATTAAAACCAGCTTTTTTAGTTAAACAAGTTTCAGGATCACCTTTACAGGCAGATTTAACTGCAAATGCTTTATATAAAGATAAATTTACAGTTGGATTAGCATACCGTTGGGATGCTGCAGTTAGTGGATTGTTAGGGTATCAGGTATCAGAAAGTTTAATGTTAGGTTTTGGTTATGACAGAGAAGTAACAGATTTAGGTCAGACTAAGTTTGATTCTGGTTCTTTCGAGGTATTTTTAAGATTTGAACCTAGAGATTTAACTAAAATTTTATCACCAAGATTCTTTTAAAACATAGATAACAAAGATTATGAAAAATAGATATATACTTTCTACTTTAATTATTGCACTATCATTTAATCTAACATTTGCTCAAAATGATGGTATTTCTAGTAGTACAGAAAAAAAGTATGATAAATTATCCTATGTTGAAACAACAAAGGAGTTATTAAAGTTAATTGAAAAAGGTAATAAAACACCAGAAGTTTATAAAAAACTAGCTAATTCATATTATTTCAATACCAAAATGGAAGACGCTTCCAAGTGGTATGGTGAAATGTTTAAATTGGACGCAGTAGTTGAGTATGAGTACTATTATCGATATGCGATGAGTTTAAAAGCTATTGGTGACTATGAAGGTGCAAATGCTAATATGAAAGAGTTTGCTGCTTTAAAGCCAAATGATTCTAGAGCAATATTATTCTCTAAATCTCCAAATTATCTTGAAACTATCGAATCACTTTCAGGTGATTTTGAATTGGAAAATTTAGATTTAAATTCTCGTTTTTCAGATTTTGGAACCTCTTTTTATAAAGGTGGAATTGTTTTTGCTTCTTCTAGAGGTGACGGTAAATTATATAAATGGAACGAACAACCATTTTTAGATTTATACTATCAAGCTAACGATTCTAGTGCTGTAACTCCTTTATCTACAGCTATAAATACTAAATATCACGAGTCTTCAACATCTTTTACTCACGATGGGAATATCGCATATTTTACTAGAAACAATTATTTTCATGGTAAAGTCAGAAAAAGTAATGAAAAAGTAAATGGATTAAAAATTTTTAAAGCAGAACTTAAAAATGGCGCTTGGTCAAATATAGTCAGTATGCCATTTAATAATGACGATTATAATGTCGCGCATCCAGCCTTAAGTTTAGATGAGTCTAGATTATATTTTGCTAGTGATATGCCAGGTACTCGAGGTAAATCTGATATTTATTATGTAGATATTTTAGAAGATGGTACTTATGGCGAACCAGTAAATTTAGGAGATGCTATCAATACAGAAGGAAGAGAAAATTTTCCATATATAAGTAATAATGGAACACTATATTTCTCATCAGATGGACATCAAGGTCTTGGTGGATTAGATGTATTTATGACTAAGTTAGATGACCCAAGTCAAACAGTTACCAACTTAGGTAAACCAATTAATAGTTCTAGAGACGATTTTGAATTTATAATTGACGAATTTTCAAATATTGGATACCTAACTTCTAATAGATATAATGGTAAAGGAGATGATGATATTTATAAGTTTTCTAGATCATTTTGTACGCAGTTAGTGTCTGGTACAACAGTAGACAAAACAACTAATATTATACTGCCTTACGCAAGTGTTGTTGTTTTAAATGAAAAAGGAGTAGAGGTTCAAAACTTGACATCAGATCAAAACGGTTCCTTTAGTTATGAAGGACCTTGTAACAAGCAAAAATTTAATATTATAGCATCTAAAGATGGTTATACTCAATCAGACCAAACGTTTGTTGTTAATCCTAAAAAGAAAGAAGATGTTGTTTTAAAATTAAACCTAACACCTGAAACAACATTACCTGCAGAAGTTGGAATGGATTTAACCGAAGTTTTAAATTTAAATCCAATCTATTTTGATTTTGACAAGTCTAATATAAGACCAGATGCAGAATTAGAGTTAAAAAAGGTAATAGATTACATGAAAAAGTATCCAACGGTTAGAATTGATGTACAATCGCATACAGATTCAAGAGCATCAGATGACTACAACTGGGCTTTATCTAATAGAAGAAACGTATCTACCAAACAATACATTATTCAAAAAGGAGGTATATCGCCAGATAGATTAGAAGGTAAAGGTTACGGAGAAACTATGTTAGTTAATAGATGTAGTAACGGAGTCAAGTGTACCGAAGAAGAACATGATTGGAATAGAAGAAGTAACTTTATAGTTATTAATAGATAATTTCAACCATATTAATATGGAAAAAGCATCTCATTAGAGATGCTTTTTTTATTAAATTTAACTTAAAACAAAAATTAGCCCAAGTCTAATTATTAACTTTGTTTTTATCAAATATTTTTAATGAAAGAAGAACATGTAATTTTAGTAAACGAGTTTGATGAGCAAATTGGACTGATGCCAAAAATGGAAGCCCATGAAAAAGCATTATTACATCGTGCATTCTCTGTTTTTGTTTTTAATGATAAAAATCAGTTAATGCTACAACAAAGAGCTTTAGGTAAGTACCACTCTCCTGGATTATGGACTAACACATGTTGTAGTCATCAACGTGAAGGAGAAAGCAATATACAAGCTGGTACAAGACGTTTACAAGAAGAAATGGGTTTTGTAACACAACTTGAAGAAAAAACATCTTTTATCTACAAAGCTCCTTTTGATAATGGTTTAACAGAGCATGAATTGGACCATATTATGGTTGGTTATTATCAAAATCAGCCAATTATTAATAAAGATGAAGTTGAAAGCTGGAAATGGATGTCTTTAGAAGATGTAAAAGCAGATATCCAAAATCAGCCAGAACTATATACAGCTTGGTTTAAAATAATTTTTGATAAGTTTTATCAATTTATAAATATTAGTGATGAAAGTAACAGTCAGTCGTAAAGCCCATTTTAATGCAGCCCATAGATTATATCGTAAAGATTGGTCCATGGAAAAAAATGATGAAATCTTTGGAAAATGTAACAACCCTAATTATCATGGTCATAATTATGAGCTTGTAGCTAGTGTTACAGGAGATATTGATCAAGAAACAGGTTTTGTAATTGATGTTAAAATTTTAAAAGACATCATTAAAATGGAAGTAGAAGATGCTTTTGACCATAAAAACCTAAACTTGGATGTTGCAGAGTTTAAAGATTTAAATCCAACAGCAGAAAATATTGTCGTTGTAATTTATAATAAAATCAAAGCCAAATTAAAACAAGGCTTAGACTTGGAAGTAACACTTTACGAGACACCAAGAAACTTTGTATCCTATTCTGGTAAATAACATGCATAAATTAAATAAAGGCTTTAAAGTGGATTTAAATAGTTCTAATTTCGAACTTTAATCGTAGCTTTGCACTTAAATAAATTTTAAAATTATGGCAAATAAAAGAGACCTAAAAAAAGACATTAATTACGTTTTAGGAGATATTATTGAAGCAGTTTATGTTTGGGAATACACAAACACTGATAAAGACAACAAACAAAGTGAAGCGATCATTGATGACGCAATAGTAACTTTTGACGAGCTTATAACTAAGACTAATGCTAAAGACGTTGACAACAAAAAAGCACATTTTAACGCTGTTAAAAAAGAGCTTGAAGATAAGGGTCGTGCATTAATTGAAAGAATTAACAAATTAGGTTAATTTTTTTTAAAAAAAAGCTTGCAGATTTCATTAAGAGAATTATATTTGCAAACTCTTTTGCCGATGTAGCTCAGCTGGCTAGAGCAGCTGATTTGTAATCAGCAGGTCGTGGGTTCGAGTCCCTCCATCGGCTCAAAAAAGCTTCTCTTAATTGAGAAGCTTTTTTTTTGATCTAACATCAAATTTTAACAATAAAAAAAGCCATCTAAATTTAGATGGCTTTTTTTATATCAAACTATTTTTTCTATTGCTCAGTACGTTTAATTTCGGCAATGTACACTTCTAATTGCTTTCCATATTTAGAGGCTTTAATTTCTGGCGTAAGCACTTTACTTATGGTGTCTAAATAAATAACATTAGCATCGTAAATTTCCGAAAGTGCTAAATATGGAGCAACTTCACTATCCTTATGTGTTACAGCAAAATTAGCAGTGTATAAATACTTTCTTTTCTTAAAGCTATTTAATATGGCTTCAGTTTGCTTTAACTTGATAGTATCTTTGTCTCTTGCTGCTTCAATATATTCTTTAGTTAAGTCTAAATTTTTATTATTAAACTTTCCTATCATACTTAAATACTCTTCTAAAACATCATGTTGCTTAGATCCTTTTATTTTAGCATCGTAAGAAAATCCCTTTAAAGTTGTATTAATTTCAGTAACACCTTTATCAGCAAAAAAGGATATCCTATCATCCTCTTTGGTGTTTTTATTTAAATATAAATAAAACATTTCTGGCTCATCTATGTCTGATTGTAACGTAAATTCAGGAGAACCATTAACAACAATTGAGTCTACAGTCACTAAAACAGTATCATTTACCTTTTTTAGGTATATAGTCCCTTTTTTTAATCCTTTTACAGTCCCTTTGACTGTCAATTTATTAGCATCATTTCCGCAAGAAAATAAAGACACCAATACTAATAATGCAATAATTTTTTTCATTTAAAACTTATTTTAAGGTGGGCAAATATCAATTAAAAAACAGAAAAATACTAACCTCCAGAAGCTAATTGCATTAAAATTGTACAACCAATAGCTGCTAAAGTTCCTACAGCATATCCAAATACTGCTAAAAGAACACCAACTGTTGCTAAAGATGGGTGAAAAGCAGAAGCTACAATTGGAGCAGATGCTGCACCACCTACGTTAGCTTGACTTCCAACCGCTAAAAAGAAATAAGGTGCTTTAATAAGTTTTGCAACTCCAATTAAAAGTAATGCATGAATACCCATCCATACAAATCCAATAGCTATAAGACCAACGTTATCAAATATAGAACTAATGTCTATTTTCATTCCGATGGTTGCAACTAAAATATATATAAAAACACTACCAAATTTACTAGCACCTGCGCCTTCATAATTTTTAGCTTTAGTAAAAGACAACAATATAGCTACAAGTGTAGCAATACTAATCATCCAGAAAAACGAACTATCTAAAAACGTAAAAGTGTTTTTTAAAGTAGTAGATTCTATTCCCGAAATTATTTCTCCAAAAAAAGGCGCTAAATTGTCAGCACATAAATGTGCCATACTTACAGTTCCAAAAGCTATGGCAGCCAATAACATTAAATCTGTTAAGCTTGGATTACGTTTAACACTTTCAGTAAATGTGGACATTTTATCTTTTAGTGCCTCAATAGAGGATGTATCTGCTTTTAACCATTTATTGATACTAGCGCGTTTTCCAATACCAATTAGTAGAATAGCCATCCATACATTAGCAACAACTATATCCACAAATACCATTTTTCCGTACTCAGCTTGATTATAACCGTAAATTTCTAACATTGCGGTTTGATTAGCGCCTCCTCCAATCCAGCTTCCAGCTAAAGTAGATAAACCTCTCCAAACAGCATCAGGACCTATTCCGCCTACTGTGTCAGGTGATATTGTGGCAATTAATAGTATAGCTATTGGTCCACCAATTACAATACCTATTGTACCTGTAAAAAACATGATAAGTGCTTTCCATCCTAAATTAAAAACTGCTTTTAAATCAATGCTTAATGTCATTAAGACTAGTGCTGCAGGTAATAGATATCTACTAGCAACATAATACAAGTTGGTTTTGTGTGCTACTATGTCACCAGTTTCGGTTGTTGTTTCCCATTCTGGAGCAATTAGACCTATGGTTGTTAGTATAGCTGGCAGCATATATGCCATAAACAAGCCAGGAACAATCTTGTAAAATTTTTCCCAGAAACCGCCTTTTAAAGATTCTGTATAAAATATTAAGCCTAAGGCAATCATTAACACTCCAAAAACAATAGTGTCGTTAGTAAATAATGGTTCACTCATAATTTTAATTTATAGATAACGCAAAATAATCAAATAATATGGTTATTAAAACATTTAAAAACAAAGTTTGGCACAGGATTTGTTTAATATAAATTGTAATTATTTATGATGACGTTCTAATACTAGGTGTGGTTACCTAAACAGAAAATAGTAGTAATTACATTTGGTTGGTTAGTATGAAAAAGCATCCCTATAAAGGATGCTTTTTCTGTTTTTAAATTTAATAAACCTTTAACACTACAAAATGTTAGTTAGTTTGTTTTGGCACGACAATTGTAATATTAAAAGTGTAATTACTTATGATGACTTTCACACAGGTGTGGTTACCTAAATGAAACGAGTAGTAATTATCATATTTTTGGTTGGTTAGTATGAAAAAGCATCCTTTTTAGGATGCTTTTTCTATTTTATGATGTTTGATAATTTTTACTTGGTTGTAATAAAAGTTATAATACTTGCTAATAAACCATCTGCTAATGGTCTATGCGATTCGTTATAAGATTTAGAGTTTTCAAGGTCATCACCTTCAATGGTTACCATAACATGATTCATATTTTTTATTATTTTTATAGCAGCATCGCTTGCAGCCTCTTTTAATAATAAAGCTTCGGTTTCACTAACTTGTAAATCCTTAGTTCCATTTATTACTAATGTTGGTATGTTTAAAGTACCCATTATATCAATTGGATTGTGTTTCATCCAACTCATAAAAAAACGTTGTGTTTCAATATTAAAAATGGATGTTAAAGCTTCAGGATAATCTAATGTTGTTTTTCCTGTTTTTAAAATAGTAAACACGCGTTTTGTATCTTCTGTAAATTGTGGTGCTGTTTTTTCTATTTGTTCTATAATAACACTGTCTATAGTTTGTCCTGCTCCAGCTATAGATATAAAGCCATTAGCTTTATCCTTTGCTGCTAGCATACCAATTAGGCTTCCTTGATCATGTCCTATAATGTATATTTTATTATATAGATTTAAATTTTTAAAATAGTCTAATACTGCACTGGCATCTGTTACAAAATCATCAAAAGATAAATTAGGATCTACGTTGTTTTGTCGTATTTGTTTAACAATACGCTTGTCGTATCTAAAGGTTGCAATGCCATTATTGGTAAGTCCTATTGCTAATTTTTTGATGTTATTAGTTTTTAAAAAGTTTTGATTACCATCTCTATCATTGGGTCCATATCCTGCTATAATTATGGCTAAAGTTGGTTTGTCATCATTTAAAGGTGTTAATAATGTCCCATTTATGTGTTTGTTTACAACAATGTCTTTAGATGTAAACGTTACATCTTGGGCACTGGCAGTAGATAGTATAAAAAACAGAATGATTATAAGTTGTGATTTCATTTTAATGGTTTTAACAAGTAAGTCAAATAGGATGCCAAATATTAAATTATACTATTCAAAGTTACACTTAAAATTTGGTATAAAAATAATGTTTGAAAGGATTTTGAAATGTGTTTTTAATCGATTTTTAGCGTGTTTTAATCGATGAATGTTAAAATTTAGTGTATTTCATCGATTTATAATGTTTTTTATCGTTTTGCTTCGAGATAAGCTTTATGTTTGTCTTGTGCTAGAAATTACATACTTTTAGTTCAATGGATTAATTAATTAATATTTGCATTGTTGGGTTAGTTTGGATAATCTAAATTAATTTAACACAAAATGCCAAATAGCAAAAAGCCAAGGTTGAGGGACCTTGGCTTTTATGTTTTTAATACTTTTTATTTTATGATTCTAAAAGTTAAATTAATTCTAGGCATTATTTGTTTTTTGGTTTTAGCAATCTGATGTAACCAATGATGTTGCGTGCTACCCTTCATTAATAATAAACTGCCATGCTCTAGTAATAGTTTTTGCTTTAATGATTTGTCCGTTTTATGTTTGAGATTAAAATATCGTGCTTCGCCAAAACTAACAGAGGCAATTATAGGATTTATACCTAAAGATTTTTCGTCATCAGCATGCCAACCATTGCTATCTTGACCATCTCTGTATAAATTAGCTAAGCATGTAGTAAAGTTTATGTTTGCTATAGTTTCTACTCTTTTTTTTATTTCGCTTAAAGCGGAAGTAAAGCCATGTGGATGCATGGTAATATTGGAATAACTATAGGGTTTATTATTGGTGCTAAATAAAGCAGTTAATCTGGGTTGTGCATGCGTTTTTCCAAACAAAGTAATGTTATCTTGCTGCCAAGGGATGTCATTAAATAGCAAATCGTAATAATCGGAAGCCTCGTTTATGTCAAAAAAATTAGGAAAATAACTAATCTCAGCATCTGGCAAATTAAGTTTGATTTCTTCTGTAAAAAGCATTTCTTAAAATTTTAAATACCAAAATGCCCAATACATTAGCCCAAATTGTAACGGAAGACGTAATAACAAGATCCATTTTGGTAGTCCAGCCGAAGCTTTTTTTTCAGTTAACATATATATGTGGACCATTAAAAATAAAAGCAACATTAATATTATACCATAAATTGAAATAGCTTTTAATGCAGGAATGCAGACTGTTATACCTATAACTATTTCTGCAATACCACTTAATTTAACTAGTAGTTTATGATTAGGTAAGTATCTTGGCATGATGCGTAAATACATTTTAGGTTTAATAAAATGCATAACACCTGCAAACACATAAATTGCTCCCATTAAATATAGATGCCAAGGATAGGTCATAATTAGTTTTTTATTTTATAAATTTAGCCTATAAAATTTAAATCATGAAGTATAATTTAGCGCTTTTACTAACATTTTTTACAACTATTAGTATTGCACAATTAAGGGAGGGATTTGTCTATGCTCAAGATATAATTCAAGATTTAGATGTAGAGTTAAGGTATTGTAATGATGATAATTTTGTAGGAGAGCAAATTGATGGTTACAATAAAGAGGTCGTGATTATGACAACATTAGCAGCTAAAGCTTTAAAAAATGTACAAGATACCCTTAAAAAAAAGGGGTTAGGTTTAAAAATTTATGACGCTTATAGACCACAACAAGCGGTAAACCATTTTGTAAGATGGGCAAAACAAGTTAATGATACCTTAAAAAAGCAAGAGTATTATCCAAATGTAGATAAAAAAAATCTTTTTAGTCAAGGTTATATTGCCTCCAAATCTAGACATAGTAGCGGAAGCACAGTAGATTTGACAATTATAAATTTAAAGACAGGAAAAGTTTTAGACATGGGTAGTCCTTATGATTTTTTTGGTCCAGAATCTTGGGTAAGTAATACTAAATTGACATCAAAACAGCAGGAAAATAGACAACTATTACAACACGTCATGTTGACAAATGGCTTTAGAAATTACCCAAAAGAATGGTGGCATTTTACCTTAAAAGGAGAGCCTTTTAAAAATCAATATTTTGATTTTCCGGTAGAGTAAAGGTTAAACATGTTGATCTACCAAAATCTGGTTACCATCAGGATCTAGTATCATAAAACTTGCAGGACCTTTGGTGGTAGTGTCTGCTTCGGTAATAAAAGAAATATTATTATCTTTTAATTGTTTTTGTATGGACCTAACATCATCAAAATCTTTTAACGGATTAGCGTTTTCATCCCAACCAGGGTTAAACGTGATAATATTTTTATCAAACATACCCTGAAAAAGTCCTATTAACGCATTTCCATTTTTCATTATTAAATAATTTTGTTCAAGTTGTCCACCAAAAACTGTAAAACCTAAAGTTTCATAAAATTGTTTGGACGCTATAATATCTTTTACTGCTATACTTATTGATAAGGCACCTAAAGTCATTGTAAATTTATATTGGTTAGTATAGGCTAAAGTTATATTTTTTTTATGAGTTTGTAGTTTAATGTCGTTATTAGAAATAAAAAAAGCCACAACGTTAATTGTGGCTTCTTTTTAGTAGTAGTTAATTGTTAAGCTTTTTTAGCTTTAACAGATATTTTAATTTCTACATCATCCTTGATTAACTTATCTCCTAAAGATGCTGCAACATCATCACTTGTAGCAGAGTTGTACATAATGTTCCACTCTGTTCTATCTAAAGTAAACGTGTCACTTGTAATAGTTACATCGTCACCATTTACAGCTACAGATGCTGGGAAAGTAATGTTCTTTTTAATACCTTTTAGTGTTAAGTTACCACTAATATTGTTTCCTTCTACTTTTGTAATTTCAAATGCTGCAGTACCAAATTGTGCTACATCAAAAAAGTCTGGACTTTTTAAGTGACCTACTAGATTTGCGTTAGCTTCTTCAGTTTCAGGAATGTCAGTACATTTAATAGTGTTAATGTCAAACATAAAGTTTCCACCAACTAATTTGTCTCCTTCAAACTCAGCAACTCCAGTTGATACATTAATAGTACCTTCATGTCCACCAACAATTTTGTTAGCTTTCCATATAATCATAGAGTTGTCAGCATCTGCTTTATATTTAGCAGCTTCTGTGTTTTCAGCTACAGCTTCAACTTCACCTGTTTTTGCTTCTTTAGCATCACTTTTACAAGCAACAACACTTAATCCAACGATTGCTACTGCAAAAAGGTTTAATACAATTTTTTTCATGATATAAAATTTTAGTTTTAGTGATTTAAAGCGCAAATATATAAATAATCTTCCATGGAAACTAATTATTTGTTTATTAAAAAAAACAATGACATTTTGACATTTTTAATAGTAATGGCAGTACTTTTGCCATCCCAATTACAGTATTTTAAATTAAGTACAATAATGAGCAAGAAAAGCAACAACGAAACAAACATAGAAGAAGAAATTAATTCTACTTCAAATCAAGCAGAACAAGCAACAACACAAGAAGAGGTTGCAGAAGAGTTATCTGTGGAAGAGCAGTTAAAGGCTGATTTACAACAAGAAAAAGATAAATTTTTACGTCTTTTTGCCGAGTTTGAAAACTATAAAAAACGTACCTCTAGAGAGCGTATTGAATTGTTTCAAACTGCAAGTAAGGATGTAATGGTATCTATGTTACCAATTTTAGATGATTTTGAACGCGCTTTATTACACATCGACGATGACAAAGAAGCAGAAGAAATGCGTAAAGGTGTCCTATTAATTTACAACAAATTATTACAGACATTACAACAAAAAGGATTGTCTCAACTAGAAGTTAGAGCAGGTGATGTGTTTAATGCAGATCATCATGAAGCGATAACACAAATACCAGCACCTACTGAAGACTTAAAAGGTAAGATTGTAGACGTTATAGAAAAAGGTTATAAACTAGGCGAAACTGTTATACGTTTTCCAAAAGTAATAATCGGACAATAAATTAAATATGGCTAAAAGAGATTTTTACGAAATATTAGGTATAAATAAATCAGCATCTCAAGCTGAAATTAAAAAAGCATACCGTAAAAAGGCAATCGAGTTTCATCCTGACAAAAATCCTGATGATAAGGATGCTGAGTCTAAATTTAAAGAAGCAGCAGAAGCCTATGAGGTATTAAGTGACGACAACAAAAAGGCACGTTACGATCAATTTGGACACCAAGCATTTGAAGGTGGTGGTGGAGGCTACAGTGGTGGCGGAATGAACATGGACGATATTTTTAGCCAATTTGGTGACATCTTTGGAGGTGGAGGTTTCTCTGGTTTTGGAGGTGGCTTCGGTGGAGGTGGAGGACAACGTCGCGTTAAAGGTAGTAACCTACGTGTACGTATTAAACTTACTTTAGAAGAAATTGCTAATGGTGTTGAAAAGAAAATTAAAGTAAAACGTAAAGTTCAGGCACCAGGTACCACATATAAAACGTGTAATACGTGTAATGGAGCTGGTCAAGTGACTAGAGTTACAAACACAATTTTAGGTCGTATGCAAACAGCTGCACCATGTCCAACATGTAGTGGAGCAGGACAAACAATAGATAAAAAACCTAGTGAAGCTGATGCACAAGGTATGATTGCTAAAGAAGAAACTATTCCAGTTAATATACCAGCAGGAGTAGTAGACGGAATGCAACTTAAAGTATCAGGAAAAGGTAACGAAGCACCAGGTAATGGTGTGTCTGGAGACTTACTTGTAGCAATAGAGGAAGAAGCACATGAGTCTTTACAACGTGAAGGCGATAATTTACATTACGATTTATACGTAAGCTTACCTGATGCAATCCTAGGAAACTCAAAAGAAATTGACACAGTTACCGGAAAAGTACGTATCAAGATAGAAGCAGGTATGCAATCGGGTAAAATATTACGCTTACGCGGAAAAGGTATTCCTAGTATTAATGGTTACGGTAAAGGAGATTTATTAGTACACGTTAACGTATGGACACCAAAAACATTAAACAAAAAACAAAAAGAGTTTTTTGAAAGTATGAAAGAGGACGAACACTTTTCTCCTAAGCCAGAGCGCAGTGATAAGTCATTTTTTGAAAAAGTAAAAGACATGTTTTCGTAACAAAAAGCATAAACTAAATTTTAAAAGCTCACATTTTGTGAGCTTTTTTTTGCTTTTTGTTTAACTATTTAAATCATTTAACATCTTATTTAATAAAAAATAGTATATTTGGTTTATCGCTAGCCTAGCTAGTGATAATTTTTCTTTTTCATAGCAATTTTTTCCCATCCTTTATTTATTTAGAGGGTGGGTTTTGTTTTATATAAAAAGATATTTCTTCCTTTAAGTTAAAAATACCTAAATCAGTAATGTTACTATTTTAACATTTTCTATATTTACAACTAAAGCTAGTGTTAGCTTAACTAATCAATCTTAAAAAATAACGATGAATAACCTTTTAGAGGTGCACCAAGTATCTAAAAAATTTGGAGACTTTACAGCACTAAATAATGTGTCTATTACTGTTCCAAAGGGTAGTATTTTTGGTTTGCTTGGTCCAAATGGAGCAGGAAAAACAACTTTAATTAGAGTCATTAACCAAATAACAATGCCAGATTCTGGACATGTTTTGTTGGATGGAGAAGCTTTAAAAAATCACCACGTAAAAGATATTGGCTATTTACCGGAAGAGCGTGGATTATATAAATCCATGAAAGTTGGCGAGCAAGCTTTGTACTTAGCACAATTAAAAGGTATGCAAAAAGCAGAAGCTAAAAAACGCCTTAAAATGTGGTTTGAACGCTTAGAGATTGGAGACTGGTGGAATAAAAAAATACAGGAATTGTCTAAAGGTATGGCACAAAAAATTCAGTTTGTGGTTACTGTCCTGCATGAACCCAAATTATTGATTTTTGACGAGCCCTTTTCTGGGTTTGATCCAATTAATGCAAATTTAATAAAAGATGAGATTTTAAGACTAAGAGATGAAGGTGCAACCGTAATTTTTTCTACACATCGTATGGAATCGGTAGAGGAGTTGTGTGACCAAATAGCCTTAATACATAAATCTAACAAAGTATTAGATGGTAACCTAATGGATATAAAACGCCAATATAAAAGCAATACTTTTCAAATTGGTATAAATCCAAATAATGATAATTTAGAACAAGAGTTAGCAAGTAAATTTAGTGTGACACCTGCCGAATTTAAAACATTAGAAAACGACTTAAAACTTAATATTAAGTTATCTAATAACGAGTCGGCTAATGACCTATTAAGCTACCTGACTAGTAAAGGACAGATTTCTCACTTTGTAGAAGTTATTCCAAGTGCCAACGATATTTTTATTCAAACAGTAAAGAATAACTAACCATGAACCATCTTCCACTTATTATACAACGCGAGTATTTAACCAAGGTTAGAAACAAATCGTTTTTAATAATGACGGTCTTAAGTCCGTTAATATTTATAGCTTTAATAACCGTCGTTGTGTATTTATCTCAGATGAATAACAATAAACAACGTGTCATTTCGGTATTGGATGATTCCGGAATGTTGACTGAGGTTTTTAAAGATACAGATAATACAAAATATAACCTCCTGACAGGTTTAACTTTAGATAATGCAAAAACTATAGTAGAAGAAAAAGGTGATTATGGCTTGCTTCATATAAATAAATTAGAAAATTTTGAAAATGCAGCTACTAGTGTGCAATTTTATTCAGAAGAATCACCATCCTTATCTGTAATTTCTTCATTAGAAAATAAAATAGAAAAGGAGCTAACCAATCTTAATATGGCAAGTCAAGGTGTCGATATAGAGATGATTAAAGCGTCTAAAATAAAGATTAACATAGCACAAGAAAATTTTTCTGGTGTTAAGTCATCTAAAATTGACAGTGTAGTTAAGCTTGCATTTGGTGGTGCAGCAGGTTATTTGCTTTTTATGTTTATCATTATTTATGGTAATATGATCATGCGTAGTGTTATCGAAGAAAAGACAAGTCGTATTATAGAAGTTATCATTTCTTCTGTAAAGCCAGTGCAATTAATGTTAGGTAAGATAATTGGGACATCTCTAGCAGGAGTGACTCAGTTTATTATATGGATTATTTTAGGAGGTGTCTTACTAACAGTAGTCTCTGCTATTTTTGGCATTGACTTTGCGCAGGCGCAAACACCACAGCAAGAAATTATGCGTCAAGCAATGGCTAATCCAGATGCAAGCATGAAAGTACAAAGTTTATTTACAGCATTTTATAACTTACCACTTACCAATTTGGTAATTGCATTTTTATTATTTTTTATAAGTGGCTATTTATTGTATAGTTCTTTATACGCAGCAATTGGCGCAGCAGTAGATAACGAAACAGATACGCAACAATTTATGTTACCTATTTTAATGCCATTAATATTAGCAGTTTACGTTGGTATGTTTACCGTAATAGAGGATCCACATGGTACGGTAAGTACTATATTTTCGTTTATACCGTTTACTTCACCTGTAGTGATGTTAATGCGTATACCGTTTGGTGTGCCAATTTGGCAACAAGTAGTATCGTTATTACTATTGGTTGGTACCTTTATGTTTACGGTATGGTTTGCAGCAAAAATTTACAGAGTAGGTATATTAATGTATGGTAAAAAACCAACTTATAAAGAGTTGATTAAGTGGATTAGATATTAATTTTTACAATGATTCAAGAAATTAAAGTAGCAGATAAAATTGAAAAAGAAGTAGAAAAAGTAAGTGATGTGATTACTGAAAGTTCTATTTGGGAAAAATTTATAGAACTATTAAACTATAAAATTTACACCTTTACTGATGATAAGGGTTTGACTACTAGCGTAATTAAAGTTAAGTATATATTACTTATTATATTAGTTTTAATACTAACAACTATAGTATTACGATTTATTAGAAAAGTAGTTACGCGTCACATGCCTGATGATGATAAAGCAAAATTTACTACTGTATTTTCATTTGCACGTTGGTTTATATACATAGTAGTATTTCTTATAATATTAGATTCAATAAATATAGATGTAACAGCCATTTTTGCAGCTTCTGCAGCACTTTTAATTGGTGTAGGTTTAGCGCTTCAAACGTTGTTTCAGGATATAATTTCCGGAATTTTTATATTAGTTGATCAATCGGTTCACGTTGGAGATATTATGGAAATTGATGGTAAAGTGGGTCGCGTGGAAGAGATTAAGTTGCGTACAACTAGAGCTGTAACCATAGACGATAAAGTACTAATTATTCCTAATCATTTATACCTTACTAACAGCCTTTATAATTGGACTCAAAACGGAACAAGTACAAGAGAAGGTGTTGATGTAGGTGTTGCCTATGGAAGTGATGTACAATTAGTTAAAAAATTATTATTAGAGGCAGCAACGTCCATCCCAAATGTTTTTAAATTTCCAGAACCTGCTGTTACTTTTACAGACTTTGGGGATAGTGCTTTAAATTTTAGGGTAACGTTTACTATAGATGACAGCTTTAATGCAAGAATACCTAAAAGTGAAATCCGTTTTGAAATAGATAGATTGTTTAGAGAAAATAATATTACCATACCATTCCCTCAACGCGATATTCACATTATAAAGGATAGCAAATAAAAATATAGAAATTAAATAATTATAGATTATATGAAATTACATTTTGGAACCATTTTACTAATATTAACGCTACTATGTGGTGTAAATGTAGCCCATGCACAATTAACAGATTTAGCTAGGTTAGAGTATTCTTATGTGCCCAAAAGTAATTCTGAAGATAGTTTTGATAGATTTAGAGGGTTATTAAATTATCCTATCAAAACAAGTGAAGACTGTTATTTAATTGTTGGTGCAGAATATAGTAGGTTGACCCTAGATTTAGAGGACGATTACCCTTTTCCAACCTCTAATTTAAGACGATTACATATCATAGATTTTAATTTAGGTTACACATTTAAGCTCTCAGAAAATTGGCGATTAGGTGCTAAGATTACACCAAGAATAGCATCTACACTTAGACATAAAATCACAGGTGATGATATGTTTTTAAATGGAGGTGTATATGCTATAAACGATAAGACAAAAGACCAAAACATAAAAAAACCATATAGATTAGTATTAGGACTGACATATAATAGTACAACAGGTATACCATTACCACTACCTTTTGTAAGTTATTTTAGACGTTTAAATGAAAACTGGTCTTATAACTTAGGAGTGCCTAAAACAAATGTGAAGTACTTTTTTAACGAAAAAAACATCGTACAAACCTTTGTCGGAATTGATGGTTATTTTGCCAACACACAAGAAGTATTTACCATTGATGGTAAGGAAGCAGACAGTGTGTCTTTATCAGTAATATTGGCAGGTTTGGGTTACGAGTATTGTTTTACAGACAATTTAGTATGGTACTCATACGTAGGTTATACTTTAAGTATGAGTAACAGATTAAGAGACGAAAATAGAGAAGACGTATTTAAGTTAGACAACGTAAACGCGTTTTATTTAAGAACAGGAATTAAATTTAAAATATAATGCCAAAAATTTTAGTAATAGAGGATGAAGCAGCAATTAGAAGAGTATTGGTCAAAATCCTGTCAGAGGAAAATGATAAATATGAGCTAGAAGAAGCTGAAGACGGATTAGTAGGAATCGATAAAATTAGAAAAAACGATTACGATTTAATCCTATGTGATATTAAAATGCCTAAAATGGATGGTGTTGAGGTATTAGAGGCTGTCAAAAAAATAAAGCCAGAAATACCAATGGTCATGATTTCTGGACACGGAGATTTAGATACAGCAGTAAATACAATGCGTTTAGGTGCATTTGATTACATATCCAAGCCACCAGATTTAAATCGTTTACTAAATACAGTAAGACATGCTTTAGACAGAAAAGAGTTAGTTATTGAAAACAAAATTCTTAAAAAGAAAGTCAGCAAAAAATACGAAATGATAGGAGATAGCGACGCTATTTCTCAAATCAAAGACATTATAGACAAAGTAGCACCAACAGATGCTAGAGTCTTAATTACAGGTCCAAACGGAACAGGTAAAGAGCTAGTAGCACATTGGTTACACCAAAAAAGTGATCGTGCTAAAGGTCCAATGATAGAGGTCAACTGTGCAGCAATACCAAGCGAGCTGATAGAAAGCGAATTATTTGGACACGTCAAAGGTGCCTTTACAAGTGCAGCCAAAGACAGAGCAGGTAAATTTGAAGCAGCCAATGGTGGAACCATTTTTTTAGACGAGATTGGTGACATGAGCCTATCTGCACAAGCCAAAGTATTACGTGCTTTGCAGGAAAGTCGCATACAACGTGTAGGTAGTGATAAAGATATAAAAGTAGATGTGCGCATCGTAGCAGCAACAAATAAAGATCTAAAAAAGGAAATCGAAGACGGAAAATTCCGTGAAGATTTATATCACAGATTAGCAGTAATTTTAGTTAAAGTACCAGCATTAAATGACAGACGTGATGACATACCATTATTAATAAATCATTTTTCAGCTAAAATTGCTGAAGAGCAAGGCACAGCCAATAAGACATTTTCTAAAAAAGCAATCAATTTATTAAAAGAATATGATTGGACAGGAAACATTAGAGAGCTTCGTAACGTAGTTGAAAGATTAATAATTTTAGGAGGTACAGAAGTTAGTGAGCAAGATGTAAAACTTTTTGCAAGTAAATAAAACAACATGAAAGACATCAATATTAAAGACCATAAAATCACTTCAAAAATAAAGCTAAGCGACCTACCAAGTAAGCTAGATTTAAAAGCAGATAAGGATGCCACAGAGGACGCTTTGCGTAAAGTAAGACGTCAATTAGGTAAGCTACAAGACACCATGTATGCACACGGTAAATACTCGGTTTTAGTATGCCTACAAGGTATGGATACCTCTGGAAAAGACAGTTTAATACGCGAAGTTTTTAAAGATTTTAATGCAAGAGGTGTTGAGGTCATGAGCTTTAAAGTACCAACAGAATTAGAGCTTAAACACGATTACCTTTGGAGACATTATATAAAATTACCAGCACGAGGTAAATTTGGAGTCCACAATCGCACGCACTATGAAAACGTATTAGTAACACGCGTACATCCCGAGTATATTTTAAACGAAAAACTACCATTTGTAAACAGTATTGACGATGTAAACGATGCCTTTTGGGACCAACGTTTTGAGCAAATCAATAACTTTGAAAAACACCTGACACAAAACGGAACACTAATTTTTAAATTTTTCATGAATTTATCAAAAGACGAACAACGTAACAGATTATTACGACGTTTAGATAAACAAGAAAAAAACTGGAAATTCTCAGCAGGAGACTTAAAAGAACGTAAATTATGGGACAAATACATGGACTGTTATCAGGACGCAATAAACAGAACAAGTAAGAATCACGCACCATGGTACAACATTCCAGCGGATGACAAACCTACAGCACGTTTAATTGTAGCTCAAATTTTGTATGACACTTTAAAACAATATTCAGACATAAAAGAGCCAGATTTGGATGACAAAACCAAAGCTAATCTGCATTTATACAGAGAGCAATTAAATAACGAATAGCACATTTTGGGCGTTACCACAAGGGTCGCGCTTTCCATTATATCTTTTTTTGCCATATATGGCAGCAAAAAAAGGATGTCATTTCAATCGCTAACGCAAACCACATGACCTGAAAAAAACAACAGTTAAGGTCAATCAAAATAAAACAAGAGACCTGATAGGATTAATATTCTATCAGGTCTTTTCATATATAAATACTATCTTTAAAGTAAAATTTTCCAACCATGAAAAAACTAACAATTCTTCTAACACTTTTAGTGTCTATTAATGTTTTAGCACAGACAGACCAAGACGCGTTAAAAACAATATATAGTCAGTCCTTAACCAATGGTAAAGCATACCAATGGTTAGATTATTTATCAAATCAAATAGGAGGACGATTATCAGGATCTGTAAACGCAGAAAAAGCAGTACAATACACAAAAACCGAACTAGAAAAACTAGGATTAGATAAAGTATGGCTTCAAGAAGTTATGGTACCAAAATGGGAACGTGGTGCAAAAGAAGTCGCACATTTTACAAGTAATAACAACAAATTTGAAGTCAATATTTGTGCTTTAGGTGGCTCAGTAGCGACTGCCAATTCAGGATTAGAAGCTACGGTAATAGAAGTACAAAGTTTTGAAGAGCTTGCTGCACTAGGTGATAAAGTAAAAGGAAAAATTGTCTTTTTTAATGGCGCAATGAATCCAGAATTAATTCACACCTTCGAGGCTTATGGAGGATGCTCTAAACAACGTTATGCAGGAGCTTACGAAGCAGGAAAACTAGGAGCAGTTGGTGTAATTGTAAGATCGCTTAATTTACGTCAAGACGATTTGCCACACACAGGAAGTATGGGTTACATGGATTTGCCTAATGAGCAACGTGTACCATCTGCAGCAATAAGTACCAATGATGCTAATAAATTATCTGAAGCCCTAAAAAAAGATGACAATCTAAAATTCTACTTTAAACAAAACTGTAAACAGTTTGAAGACGTTTTGTCATACAATGTTATAGGTCAAATTACTGGAAGCGAATTCCCAGAAGAAATTATGGTTGTTGGAGGTCACTTAGATTCATGGGATTTAGGAGACGGATCGCATGACGATGGAGCAGGAGTAGTACAATCTATGGATGTTATTAGATTATTAAAAGAAAGCGGAATCAAACCAAAACGTACCATCAGAGTTGTGCTGTTTATGAATGAAGAAAATGGACTGCGTGGCGGAAAAAAATATGCAGAAGAAGCATTGCGTAACAACGAAAACCATGTTTTTGCTTTAGAGAGTGACTCTGGAGGGTTTACACCTCGAGGTTTTAGTTTTGATTGTAGTGAAGCTGCATTAAACAAAGTATTAAGTTGGGAGTCCTTATTTAAACCGTATCTAATTCATTATTTTGAAAAAGGATATAGTGGTGCAGACATTGGACCACTAAAAAACGATCACATTGTTTTGGCTGGCTTACGTCCAGATTCGCAACGCTATTTTGATCATCATCATGCAGCAAACGATACCTTTGATGCAGTAAATAAACGCGAGTTAGAGCTTGGCGCAGCAACCATGACAAGCTTAGTTTACCTATTTGATAAATACGGAACTAGTAATATCCCTCAGGTTAAAGAGTTTAAGGATTAATTGTTGTATTTAACTGTTTCAAATTTTTAAAAATGAAAACACTAGTGCTTTTTTTATCATTACTAATTACAACAAATATGGTGGCTCAATCAGATTCAAATATTCCGTATTATGAGCTTCCTGAAGCATCAGAGCATTTTACAGCTGGTACTGTTGCAGCTAGACAAATAGATGCACTAGGCTTTAGATTTTATCACGCAACAGATGGGTTATCAGCAAAAGATTTAGACTTTAAGCCTTCAGATTCGGTTAGAACAACAGCCGAAACCATAAAACATATTTATGATTTGTCTCTAATCATTTTAAATTCGACTTTAAAAAAAGAAAATACTAAAGAAGTTGTTAAACTATCTTTTGAAGCACAACGTGTAGCGACTTTAAATAATTTAAAACAAGCTGCAGATATTTTAAGAAGTAGTGACGATATTTCGCAATTCAAAATTATTTTCGGCGAAAGCCAAATTCCGTTTTGGAATAATATTAATGGACCTATTGCAGACTCTATTTGGCACTGTGGTCAAATAGCGTCGTTTAGACGTATAACAAATAATCCTATTAGTGCAAAGGTTAATCATTTTACAGGAACGGTTAAAAAATAAATAATTATAATTTTATGACTCCAATTCTACATCAAATTCATCCTATACTTCCTGTTCAAAACGTATTAGCTGCTTTGTTTTTTTATACGCAAAAATTAGGTTTTGAAATCGCATTTGCAGACGATTCTAAAGATCCAAAATACGTAGGCATTAAAAGAGACCATATAGAAATACATCTAATATGGAAGGATGAAAAAGAGTGGGATTTTACTATTGACAGACCTATGTTGCGTATTGTTACACAGCATGTAGATGTTTTATATCAAGAATATAATTTTAAAAATGTGTTTCCTAAAGAGACTGAAGTTATAAAATCAGATTGGGGAACAAAAGAGTTTTCGTTTTATGATTTATATAACAATGGGTTAACCTTTTATCAAAACAGTTAGTTAAAAACCAGTTAGTTTTTAATTTTTAAAATATAAAGTAAAAGTAGTGCCTTGATCTACAATGCTTTCTACTTCAATTTTACCACCAATTGCATCTATTTGATTTTTTACTATAAATAACCCTAATCCTCTAGAGTCTTTATGCTTGTGAAAAACATTATACATCCCAAATAGCTTGTCCTTATGTTTATCTAAATCAATACCTTGACCATTATCACTAATTTTTAATATGGTATATACTTCAGTTTTGTAGGCTTTTAGTGTTATTTCAGGGTTTACATTTTGCCTTCTATACTTAATTGCGTTTGTTAAAAAGTTTATTAAAATGCTATCCAAGTAAGCAGGTATTGCATTAACAGTTATATTGTTATCGATTAATATTTTAACATCAACATTGTTGGATATAGTAGCTGCTGTAATGTTAGACATGGCATTGTTACTATATTTTAATAAGTTTAGTGGTACTAAAGCTTCCTTATCTAAAGCACTATACAATACTACTTCATTTAAGTTTTCAATAGTTTCATTTAGATTACCTATGGCTTCTTGCATTAAAGGAAAATATTCATCTTTAGTGTTTTCAGGATAATCTTCCTTTTTTAAAGTTAACAACATTTCTAAATTCCCACCATGTGACCTTAAGTTATGCGAAACAATTCTAGCAAAGTTTAAAAGCCTGTCGTTTTGTTTAGAGCTAATAGCTAATAAATCGGATATTTTATTTTTACTAAGTTCAATTTCAGAAATATCATTAATGTTTGCTATAAAATGCTGAGGATGTCCATAATCGTCTCTTACTATTGTTGCTGATAAATTACAATATAAAACCTTCCCATTTTTATGAAGGTACCTTTTATTAACTGTAAAATTGTCTGATTTTCCGGATAAAAGTAAAGCAAGTTCCTTGTTTCCTATTGTGAGGTCTTCTTTATATGTGATGTCTTTAAAACTTAATTTTAAAAGTTCTGATTCAGTATAACCTAATATTCTACAAATGCTATTGTTTACTTTAAGCCAACCACCAGTCAAGCTAACTTTAGCCATTCCTGTTAAAGAGTAGTCAAATAGCGATCTAAATTCTTACTCTTTTATTAACGTTTTTTTTGATTGCAGTGTTTTTTGTGTAATATCCTGAAAAACACCTCTAAGTGCAACGCAAACCCCATTTTTAAATTTAGGATGTCCAATGGATCTTACCCATTTTTCTTCTCCTTTTGAAGTTATAATGATAAACTCATCATCAAAATTTTCTCCTTTTTGTAAGGCTTTTTGAAATAAGTCTAAAATTTTCTCACGATGTTGTCCTTTTTTATAAAAGTTAATGGCAGTATCAACATTTGGGACGTAATTGGCAACAACATCATGGATTTTTTTTGTTACGCTACTCCATTTTAAAGTATTTGATAACATATTTAATTCCCAGGATCCAATAGCTAGAGCATCTTCAATAGTATTTAAAAAACCTTTATCAAGGATTTCATCAGATAATATCTCGTTATTATCAGTTTGCATAGGTAGGGAATTTGAGGTAGTTGCTATTAATTGTTAAAAAATAAAATAATTTTATTCTTTATAATGGCGAATCTAAGTAATAAAACGGATTAAATACGAGTAATTAGGTTAAAATACGTTAATTTTAACTTTTAAGTAGCTTTTAACTTACAAATATACTGGAGTGCGTTGTTTAATTTTAGATATTTAACTACAAATAGCCAATTTGGTAAAAATTAGCCATTTATAGGCTTTGAAAATTATTTTTTAAACTTAATCTCAATTTGATTTTGTATTAGATCCTCAAACGTTTCGCGTTTTCTTATTAAATGTGCTTCGCCTTTATATACTAAAACTTCAGCAGGTCTATATCTAGAGTTGTAATTACTAGCCATAGAGTAGCAGTAAGCTCCAGCATTACTAAAAGCTAATATGTCACCTTCGTTAATTTCAGAAATGCGTCTGTTGTTGGCAAAGGTATCCGTTTCACAAATATAACCTACTACACTATAAAATCGCTCGCGACCTTTAGGGTTGGAGATATTTCTAATTTCATGTTGTGAACCATACAACATTGGTCTTATTAAGTGGTTAAAACCGCTATCTACTTGAGCAAAAACAGTAGATGTTGTTTGTTTTACAACATTAACGTTAACTAAAAACTGTCCAGCTTCACTAACTAAAAATTTTCCAGGCTCAAAAGCTAAGGTTAAAGGTTTGCCATAATCCTTACAAAACTGATTAAACCTTGCACTTAGTTTGTCTCCTAACTCTTCAATATTTGTTTCAATATCTCCAGCTTTATATGGAACTTTAAAACCAGATCCAAAATCTATAAACTCTAAATTTTTAAAGTGTTGTGCAGTATCAAACAATATTTCGCTAGCATATAAAAACACATCTATGTCTAGAATATCGCTTCCTGTGTGCATGTGTATACCATTAATATTCATTTTAGTATTTTCAACTATTCTTAAAATATGTGGTATTTGATGTATAGAAATTCCAAATTTACTATCAATATGTCCTACTGATATGTTGGTGTTTCCGCCAGCCATCACATGAGGATTTATTCTTATACAAACAGGTATGTTTGGATATTTAGTACCAAATTGTTCTAAAATAGATAAATTATCAATATTGATTTGACAACCTAATTTGGCAACACTTTCTATTTCATGCAAGGACACACCATTAGGAGTAAAAATAATATTTTGTGCTTTAAAACCTGCAGCTAAACCTAGTTGTACCTCTTGTATAGACACAGTATCTAGTCCTGCACCTAGTTGTTTCATCAGCTTTAATATAGATATATTAGATAATGCTTTAACAGCATAATTAATTTTTAATTGTTTAACACTTTTAAAAGCAGAGGTTAGTCTATTATATTGTTGTGCGATTTTATCTGCATCGTATATGTATATAGGACTATCAAAGTCTTTAGCTATTTGTAGTAATTGATTGTTTTGCATCTCAAATTTTTTTCAAAGTTATTTTTTTAAGCCTATTTAAAAATTAAAACAACATAATATTACACATTTAAAACAAATTGTTAATTATTTAACAAAATTAAAAAATGGATTTACTTATTTTTTCATAATTAAATATTAGGGTAAGTAAATGTGATTATTTACTTTTGTAACACTAAAATTTTACTCTATACAAGATGAATTTACACGAATATCAAGGAAAAGAATTATTAAGCAGCTTTGGCGTACGTATTCAACGTGGTATTGTTGCACAAAATGCTGATGAAGCGGTTGCTGCAGCTAAAAAATTAACTGAAGATACTGGAACAGGATGGCACGTTGTTAAAGCGCAAGTTCATGCTGGTGGACGTGGTAAAGGTGGTGGAGTTAAGTTGGCTAAAAACTTAGACGCAGTTAAAACTATCGCTGGAGAAATTATAGGAATGGATTTGGTAACACCTCAAACTTCAGCAGAAGGTAAGCGTGTGCACCAAGTATTAATATGTGAAGATGTATACTATCCTGGAGATTCTGAGCCAGAAGAATATTATATGTCAGTATTATTAAATAGAGCTAATGGACGTAACATGATTATGTATTCTACAGAAGGTGGAATGGATATTGAAACTGTTGCAGAAGAAACTCCGCATTTAATTTTTACAGAAGAAATTGATCCTGCAACTGGAATCTTACCTTTTCAAGCACGTAAAATTGCTTTTAACTTAGGGTTATCAGGAGCAGCGTTTAAAGACATGACTAAATTTGTAACAGCATTATACACTGCTTATGACAAGTCAGACTCTTCATTATTTGAAATCAACCCAGTTTTAAAAACTAGTGATGATAAAATAATGGCAGTTGATGCTAAAGTAACCATTGACGATAACGCATTATTTAGACATAAAGATTTAGCAGCAATGCGCGATTTACGTGAAGAAAATGCTATTGAAGTTGAAGCAGGAGAACAAGGACTTAACTATGTTGACCTTGACGGAAACGTAGGTTGTATGGTAAATGGTGCTGGTTTAGCAATGGCAACTATGGATTTAATTAAGCAAGCAGGTGGAGAGCCAGCTAACTTTTTAGACGTTGGTGGTACTGCAGATGCAGCAAGAGTAGAAATTGCTTTTGAACTTATTTTAAGAGATCCAGCTGTTAAAGCAATTTTAATTAACATTTTTGGTGGTATCGTTCGTTGTGATCGTGTTGCTCAAGGTGTAATTGATGCTTACAAAAACATGGGTAACATTAGTGTACCAATTATCGTACGTTTACAAGGTACTAATGCAGATATCGCTAAAAAATTAATTGATGATTCTGGATTAGATGTAATGAGTGCTACAGAGTTCCAAGAAGCAGCAGACAAAGTACAAGCAGTATTAGCTTAATACTTTAATATATATACTAAAAAAAGAGCAACTTAAATAGTTGCTCTTTTTTTTTGTATAAAATTAATTATCCATTTGCCTAAAGTAATTACAAATTACTTATCGTCTCTTTTAGGACGTGTATTGGGCTTATTAAAATTCTTTTTATTGCTAAAGGATTTATTTTTCGCTTTCGCTGAAACTTCGCCTTTAGGTTTTTCTCCTTTTTTAGGCATTGGACCTCTTAAATGAATAACTAAACCATTTAAAAAATTTCGTAAAATTTGATCACCACATTCTACATAATTTGGATGGTCTTCTCTTCTAAAAAAAGCACTTAGCTCTGTTTTTGTAATTCTAAAGTCTACTAATTCTAAGATTTCTACAATGTCAGTATCTCTTAACTGATGTGCAACTCTTAGTTTTTTAAAAATATCGTTATTAGTCATTTGTCGTGTTTAAAAAGCAAAAGTACAAAATACAAAGTATAAAAACAGATTCCATAAGTTTAATAGAATTTCAATTTCAAAAATCTATTTTTAAATTATAATAGGTTTAAAATTTATACATGAGATGTAGTTTTAGCGGTTGTAATATTTTAATGTTTTTTAAAAAAGTGATGTATTCAGTTTTATAGATTTTAATTTAATGTTTTTATTTAAGTCTCTTAAGATTAACGAATTAATAACTGGGTAATAGCGTTTTAAAGGTCAAATTTAAGGTTGTAATTCATTTTGTTTTTAGGGTTTTAAAATTTAGATTAGACAGAAATATCTAAAAAAACGATGTATAGCTATGTTATTTTCGATAAGCTACGTGCTTTCAACGATTATTAATTATGTTTTATTCTTAACTTTATAAAGTATAATTAATCCCTTATTTATGCCTAACAGAGTAGAGAAGTTAAGTTTATTATCAGAAATGATTGCATTTGCAAAAAGTGATGACAGTATAAAATCTGTTGAATACAATTTTTTGTTAGCAGTTGCAAAACAGTTAGAAATCTCTAGAGAAGATTTTGATTACCTTATTAATAATCCTGTTAATAGAATGGTATTAAAATCGCATAGCGAGCGTATTGTTCAATTTCATAGAATGGTATTGTTAATGCATGTTGATCAAGAACGTACACAACAAGAGTTAGCTAAACTTTATAATTATGGATTACGCATGGGATTAAACCATGAGTCCATTACTAAGGTATTATATCTAATGGAGGGCTTTCCAGATATGATGGTTCCTGCTGAGGTTTTGATAGATATCTTTAAAGTGCAGTATAATTAATATTAGGTATACTTTTTTTAAAACAATTAAATATAACTAGGCTTTCAACTCTTCAAGTTTACCTTGAAACATTTTAATTTCGTCACGTAATTTAGCTGCAATAATAAAGTCTAATTGTTTGGCAGCTTCCTCCATCATTTTACGTTTTTCTCTAATTTTCTTTTCTAAATCACCTTTACTTAAATATTCGCTTTCAGGCTCTGCAGCACGTGCAGCTTCCAACTCATAACTATAAGTACTAACAGAGTTTTGTGTTAAAGCACTATCTAAGCTTTTATTTAATGCCATAGGCACTAATTTGTTTTTTGTATTGTAGGCTATTTGTTTTTCACGTCTATATTCGGTTTCGTCAATAGTTTTTTGCATACTGTTAGTTATTTTGTCAGCATACATAATTGCTTTTCCGTTAAGGTTTCGTGCTGCACGACCAACGGTTTGGGTTAAAGATCTTGCAGATCTTAAAAATCCTTCCTTATCCGCATCCAAAATAGCGACTAAAGAGACTTCTGGTAAATCTAAACCTTCACGTAGTAGGTTTACACCAACCAAAACATCATAAATACCTTTACGTAAATCTTGCATGATTTGGACACGCTCTAAAGTATCCACATCACTATGTATGTAGTTCACTCTAATATTGATTCGGCTTAAATATTTGGTTAATTCTTCAGCCATACGTTTAGTTAATGTGGTAACTAAAGTACGCTCGTCTTGTTCGATGCGCTGTTGTATTTCTTCAATTAAATCATCTATTTGATTTAAGCTTGGCCTAACTTCAATTATAGGGTCTAATAGACCTGTTGGACGTATCACTTGCTCCACATAAAGTCCATCTGTTTTTTGAAGCTCGTAATCTGCTGGAGTAGCACTTACATAAATTACTTGATTTTGCAAGGCTTCAAACTCTTCAAATTTTAAAGGTCTGTTGTCCATTGCAGCAGGCAATCTAAAACCGTAATCGACTAAGTTTTCTTTTCTGCTTCGGTCACCACCATACATAGCGTGTACTTGTGATACAGTCACGTGACTTTCGTCAACAACCATCAAATAATCATCCGGAAAATAATCTAATAAACAGAAAGGACGTGTACCAGGCTCACGACCATCAAGGTAACGTGAGTAGTTTTCAATTCCAGAACAATAACCCAATTCGCGTATCATTTCTAAATCAAACTCGGTACGTTCTTTTAATCGTTTTGCTTCTAGGTGTTTTCCTATTTCTTTAAAGTAATCGTATTGTTTAACTAAATCGTCTTGTATAGATTTTATAGCATTTTGTAACACGTCAGGAGAGGTTACAAACATATTTGCAGGATAGATTGTTAGTCTATCGTATTTTTCAACTATTTCGTTTGTTTGAATATTAAAGGATTCAATTTCTTCAATTTCATCTCCAAAAAAGTGAATTCTAAATGCATCATCTGCATAACTTGGAAAAATATCCACTGTATCTCCTTTTATTCTGAAATTTCCATGTTTAAAATCAGCTTCCGTACGTGAATATAAACTTTGTACTAATTGATGCAATAATTTGGTGCGCGAAATTTGTTGGTCAACTTCAATAGAAATAACATTTTTCTGAAACTCGACTGGATTTCCAATACCATATAAACAAGATACTGAAGCTATAACAATTACATCACGACGTCCAGATAATAGGGAAGAGGTTGTGCTTAATCGCATTTTCTCTATCTCTTCGTTGATAGATAAATCTTTTTCTATGTACACACCAGAAGTTGGTATGTAAGCTTCAGGTTGGTAATAATCATAATAAGACACAAAATACTCGACAGCATTATCAGGAAAAAACTGTTTAAACTCAGAGTATAACTGTGCAGCTAATGTTTTGTTATGTGCTAAAACTAATGTTGGTTTTTGTGTTTCTTCAATAACATTGGCAACAGTAAATGTTTTACCAGAACCTGTAACACCAAGTAACGTTTGGTATTTATCTTGTCCATTTAATCCACCAACCAATTGTTTGATTGCTTGAGGTTGATCTCCTGTGGGTTTAAACTCTGATTTGATTTTGAATTTCATAATGTAAAATTACAGAATATTAAGCAGATATTTATTTAAAGGAAGGTTAAGGTTTATAGCCAAAAACTACTAAAATTATAAAAAATATAAGTTTTTATAAAAAACTACACATTTCATTTTTAATTAACTGATAATTAGTATATTAAAACAGTTTTAATGGTAGGTTTCATTTTATGAAAAAAATTATAGGCATCATATTAATTGTTGTAAGCATCCTATTTACTTTTGTAGGTCTTGTAAATTTGCTTGATAGCAAACCAAGTGACGCTCCAATTTGGGCTGAATTAATAACATTATTTATTTTTATTGGTATTGGATATTTGGGTATTAAGCTTTTTAAAAGCAAGAACAATTTTAGAGTCAATCGACCGGATTGGGGAGAATTCGGTTTTCTTAATTTGATTTTGGCAGTTGTATTTTTTATTGTTGGTATTATTGCTTTAAATGAAGGCGTAGTGTCAATGCAAATAGCAGGATTTATAGGAGCTGCTAAATTTTTATTTTCATTTATTAGAGGTTTTTTTCGATAAAAGTAATTTTACTTTATTATCTAGATAATTAGCACTAACGAATTAAACTAAAATGACCTCTGATTTTTTGACCATTAGATCTAGAAACTAAATACCAGTAATCATTACTAGGTAATAATTGGCCATTTAAAGTACCATCCCAACCTGAAGATTGTGGATTTAAAAGATGAATTAACTTACCATAGCGATCAAATATTTTAATATCTAAATCCGTATTAAAAGCATCATTAATACCTATTGGTTTCCAAAATTGATTGTAATTATCTCCATTTGGAGTAAAAAATTGTGGAAAGCCTAAGATGGCAATGGTTTGCTCTGACATTCCGCAGCCATCAATTTCTCTAACATAAACTGTATGAATGCCTGGAGACACATTTGAAAACGAATTAGAGGGTTGATATGTCCCATTGTCTAAAGCATATTCAAAATCTCCTGTGTTAGATAGCGTTACCGTCACTGTATTGTTGGTTGTTAATTCTGTATAGTCTACATTTTCAATAATAGGTGCTTCAATTGAAGTAACTGTTATGTCTCTGGTGTTTGAGCAACCGTTGGTGCCTGTAATAATAACAGTATAAACTCCTATTTGGTTTGCTTCAATAAAAGAGGTGTTTACTCCAGTGTCTACTCCGTTTAATAACCATTGGTAGTAATAGTTATTTGGTAAGTCGTTTAATACTCCTCCATTTAAGGTTATGGTTTCAGGAAAATTATTTAAACAATATTCAAAGCTTTCGTTTTCCGAAATTTCTGGTGTAAAAAGTACATTTAAGTTAACGTCTGTTACAGCATAACAATCCGATCCATTAGTGGTTACTTGTGCATAAATGGTTTGAAAATCTGGAATTGTAGAGTCGAAGTTTGTTGGCAACGGATTGTTTTCCGCGAAAGCGTCCTCTTGCGTTAAATAATAATTTACAGTAGCTCCTGCTGGAACTAAAGGTGTAATTTGGGTGCTTACTTGGCTTAAATCAAAAGTGGTTAATCCATCAATTATTGCATCGTCACAAGCGTCTAAATTATAAGTAGGTAAATTATTATTTGAAATTTGTAACGTTATCTGACTTATAGCTGTACAATTGGATAAATTATTTATAACTAAAGCGTAAAGCACTTGATTGATTGTAGTATTTTGAAAACTATCAGGCGTTGTTATGGCATTTATTTGTTGTTCTGCATCTGTTAACGCATTATAAAAACCAATGATAGATAAATCTGGATTGCCAACAGTAATGGTTTGATCTGTATCAAATAAATTATAAGTTGTTATGCCATCTTGCTCTAAATCGCATTGGGTTAAGGTTGTGTTTATGGTTGTAGGTGCAGGAAACTGCTCAATCACAATTTCGCCATAAGATATGCAACCATTGGATAAGGTTACCTCTATATTATAAGTTCCAGTATCTGCTACTGTTAGGATAGGATTAACTTCAGTAAGAAGCTCTGTACCATCTTTAAACCATTTGTAAATTATGGCTCCAGTTTGTGTGGCATCTAGGTCTATGCTTTGGTTTTCGCATAGTGCGTTGTTTGTAGACTCAAGTAAGTTTGGACCTAAATCTGTAGTTAATTCAAAACTTCCAGCTTCTAAAAATACAGCAGAATCATATCTGTAGTTTTGTTCATCTGCGATTACCAATTTAACTTCGTAAGTGGTATTAGGTACTGTGTTAGCTACTGCAGACAGGACTTTGGTTTGACCATTAAAGTTAATTGGTGCAGTATTATCATTCCAGCTTCCAAAATAAAATTCGTTTTCTTCTTGACAACCGCCAGGTATTTCTGGGTGAACAGTTGTCACTTTTACAGGAACTTGAGTGCCAGGAACAAGTGCAATGTTTTCGTAGTCTGTTGTGCCTATTTCACGAATTAAAAATCCAAATAGGTCAGAATATTGGCATGTATTGGCGTTGTTTTCTTGATATTCTTCTGAAGCAAAAATATAATTAAAGCTAATTTGTGTAGCCTCAGAGGTAAACTGAAACTCTAATATGGTTGCATTTAAAGTATTAGTTTCGTCTAGTGCAATCTCCAAATCTTGGTCACCATCCCAACCAGAAGCATCATCATCACTTAAAGAATCGTTAGGACCATCAACATTACTTAAACGACCTGTACTTAAAACAATTCCGCTTTGAAAAGGAAATGTTGTACCTGTGGCGTCAAAATATCCATAACTTTGGTCTGATCCTCCAAAATTACCACCAACAACATTAGTTACTTGTACATTTGTAATACAACTACTATCAATTAAGATATCCTCTACAAGTTGCTGAGGTGTATAGGTTTGAACATCTGTAACTACGTTTTGAGCAGATGAAAAACTTACAATTAAAAATAGAATAATAAAGAGTCTTTTTTGCATACCTTTTTAATGGTTTGCAAAGGTAAAAAAACAATTTTTGTTAAATGAAATTTGAAATGTTAAAGCTTAAGTGTAAAATGTCCTTTTTTCTGAAACGCTATAGCGCCTTTTTTTATGTCTGCAACGTACCAATAATCACTTGCAGGCATTAAGTTGCCATTATATCTGCCATCCCATCCAAGAGAAGCATGTGTTAATGTTTTTAGTAATTTACCATAACGATCGTAAATATTAACCACAGTACCTTTAAGTTGGTTTACACCAGTAATATGCCAATAATCAAAATAGCCATCACCATTAGGTGTAACAAATTTTGGTACATCTATTATAACTACCTCTTTGGTTGTTGAGTTACATCCATTTAAATCTATTACAGTTATTGTATGTGGACCAATTGGTACATTACCAAAAATGTTAGAGTCTTGAGGGTCTAAGTCGTCAAGCTGATATAAATAATCACCAATACCAGAAACGGTTACTGTAATATTATTTGGGTCTGAAAAATCTACTGTTTCGGTAAAGTCAATAGTTGCAGCTTCTGACTCTGAAACGGTAAAAGTAGCTGTAGAAGTACAGCCAAATTGTGATGTAACGGTTACTGAGTATGTTCCTGTTTCTGTAATTTCAATATAACTTAAACTACTACTTGTAGACCAACTATAGCTGTCTGTTGGGATATTAGTTTCGGCAGTTACTATTAATGGTAAGTTTTCTAAACATAACACTTGGTCTTCAATATCTACTTCTGGTTTTCTGCTAACAATAGTCGCAAAGCTAGTGGTATTAAAACATCCTGTAGCGTTGTTTTCTATTCTTACATAATATAGTGTGTTGTTTTCTGAGTCTACAAGTAAATCTGTTAATGTATTTGTATTATTAATAGCATCGTTTTGTGTTGTAAAATAAGATACACTAAAGTCACTAGGGTTTTGTCCAGCTAATGCAAAAGGAGTTTGTTGACTTAAATCAAAGATGGAGAATGTGTCAAAATCATCATCGCAATTTTGTAAATCTAACAATGTACCTAAATTAGGTGTTGGGTTTACTGCCAAAACAAAAGGTTGAATAGTAAAACAAGTACTGCCTGTGTAATTAGCACGAGCAAATACAGTATTATTTGCTACACTATAAACGTAATTTGTATTTAATGGATTTTGTTCTGATTGAGCATCTGCTTGATTAGCATAATAAGCAATTTGAATGTCTAATGTTGTGTCAATCAATGCATTTAGTGCATTGTTTAAATTATATGTAAAAGTAGCATCTTCGCAAATATCTAAAACCACGTTTGGAGTAATAGTAGGAGGCACGTCTACAATTAAATCTAAAGGTATTTGTGCATAACAATTAGATACAGTATTAGATATTTTAATAAACACAGTCTGTGGATTAGATGTGTTGGTAAAATTAGAAGGATCAGTAATTTGATTGGTTCCAAGCTCTAGATCTGTAACAGATGTAAAGTATTCAATTACAATATTGTCTTGTCTAATAGATAGAACCTCTACTTCTGATTGTGTTAAATCAAAACTACTAAAGCCATCTAAATCATCATCACATTGTTGTAATGCACTAGCTACATTAGTTTGTGGTACAGCAATAACGTTAAACTCAAAACTAGTAATGCCTTTACAGTAAGTACCATTATCTACAGTAACAAAAATTTGCTGTGGATTAACAGTTGTTGTAAAGTTATTAGGTAAAGGATTAGATTGTGTTTCGGCATCAGCCATATTAAGGTGGTAAGTGATGCTTAACGTTTCAGGAGAACCTGCACTGATTTGTGTTGAAATTTCTGAAAGATTAAAGGTTTCAAACCCATCATTACTAACATCGTCACAAACAAATATATCTGTAGGATTGTTGTAGATTGGGTTAGAACCCACTTCTATTTGAAAAGATGAGGTACCATAACACTCTGTATTTGTATAATTTTGAACACGAACATATATGGTTTGAGGGTTTGATGTATTTTCAAAAACGGTTGTTTTGTCTATAGCGTTGCTGTTGCTATCTGCATCAGCTTGCGATAAATAATAAAGAACTTCTTTACCAATTTGTCCATTTAATATTTCTGCATCTTTATCAATAAAAATAAACTCTCCGATTTGATTACCATCAGTTTCACAATTAATTAATGTTGTTATTGGATTAAAAACAGGTAATGTATTTACATAAATAGTGATAACCTCAATAGAGTAGCAACCAGTAATACTGTTTTCTATTCTTGCAAAAACCATTTGCGTATTAGCATTGTAGTTTTGGTAATCTGCTATGGCATCTGTATTACTTTGAGCATTGACTTGAGAGTTATGAAATGTGATTGTTCTGTCTGATGTGTCAGATACCATTTGATTAATAGTAGTTGATAAATCAATTATAGAAAAACCATCTTGATCGTCATCACATACCAATATGTTATCAGGAGTTGTTGTGGTTGGAGCAGGTAATACATTAATTGTTAGGTTTGATGTAGCACTGCAACCATTCTCGTTTTGTACTCGTACATAAACCGTTAATGGATTAACTGTATTGTAATAAAACGCAGGTAAAGGGTTTGAGTTAGACTGACTGTCTGCTTGAGTTTCAAAATAAGAAACCGTTCCACCTGCAATATCTGTTGCAACGTAATCATCAAACGTATGTAAATCTATACTAGTAAAACCATCGTCATCTGTGTCACAATAATCTTGAGAGGTTAGTGTTTGAATATCAAACCCATCGTTGATTATTAATTGTATAGTTGCGTTGTGTGTACACGTTAAGCTATTTAATATAATGTATAATGTTTTTGGCGACGCATTTACAACATACTGTACATTTTGATTAATTGGGTTTATGTTAGCCAATTGGTCTGCTTCAGTTTCGTAAAAGTCAATATTAACATCTTCTAATCCATTAATTATGGCTTCAGCTACTTGTAATAAATCAAAATCCACAATACCATCGTTTGATGGATCATCACATTCAAAATAATCTGTTATTTCTGTACCTGTTTCTAATAAAAAAGTGTGAATCTCTAATGGTACTAAAGATGCGCAACCAGTTGTGTTATCTTCTACTCTGATAAAAACAGTTTGCTGAAAATCTGTAGTATTAGGGAAGTTGGTCGGATTAGCAATAGGGTTTGTACCACTATTAGCGTCATCCAATGTTTCGTGATATGTTACATTTACATTAGTTAAGCCTTGTAGCACATCATCAATATTTTGAGTTAAATCAAAGGTGTCAAAGCCATCTCCATCAGAATCACAAGCGTCTAACATTTGCGTGTCTGGATTTATTGCAGGATTAACATTGACTTGTATGTCTAAAGTTGTGGTTGTATTGCATCCCGTAGTTATATCTATGATACTAACATATAATGTTTCAGTACTAGTAGCAGGAGTATAAGGCGAAGCTATTGGGTTTAATCCACTTTCGGCATCAGCCAAATTATAGTGGTAATTAACATTATAATTACTGTTACCATTTGATATTTCGACATCTTTATCTGTAAGTGGCACAGAAGCACCTCCTGCAGAACATACAGTTAAAGGTGTTGGATTGGTTATAGTTAAGTAAGGGTTAATTATAAGATTAAACGTACCAATATACACACATCCTGAAGCATCATCTTGAACGCGGTAAAATACAGATTGTGTTGACGTTGTACTTAAATAATTTACTAGGGCATTTGTGTTATTTTCTGCTTCGGTTTGATTAAGATGAAACGTTGTAGTATACGATGCACTTGGTAAAGCAGCTTCAGCTTCCGATATTTTAATAGATAAATCAAAGTTTTCTTCTCCATCGTTAGATACATCGTCGCATACAATTATGTCTGTTAATGTATCTGCAAGTTGTATGCTATTAAGTGTAACGTTTACTGAATCTTCAAACGTGCAAAAATCGGCATTTAAAGGTACAGTAATTTCTACTTTATAATTACCGTCAGTATTTACTAATAACGTGCTTCCGGTTTCTCCTGTGATAACAGTGTCATTAAAAAACCAAGTGTAAGTTGCTAAAGGATTGTCTGTATTGGCATCTAGAGTTACTGTAGCATCACATGTTGTTATATCATCTCCAAGATTTACACTATCTGTAAAACTATTTCCTTCTATAAAAACAGCTGTATCAAAGTTTCGGTCTGTTTGATCTGCTATAATTAATTTTATATTGTATTGTACATTAGGTAATATGCTTGCAGAAGCAGTTAAAACAGTTGTACGACCATTAAAATTTGTATCTCCAATGTTATAACCTTCAAAATAGGCATTGTTTTCTGCAGGACAAAAACCTACGATTTCGTCATGAATTGTATTTGTATTTACAGCAGTAGACGTTCCTGGAACTACTGCAATGTTTTGATAAGGATTACCACTTCCTGCCTCGCGAATTAAAAAAGCAAAACCATCCGAGTATAAACAAGGATATTCAGCAAAATACTCTTCTGAAGCTAAAATGTAATTAAATTGAACATTGCTTGATGTAGAAATAAAATCGAATTGTATAGAGGTTGCGTTTAAGGTATTGTCTATGCCTAAAGCAGCTTCTAAATCAGGATCTGTACCCCAAGCAACAGTCCCTTCATTTAAAGGGTTAGTATTTTGTGTGTTTCCTGCCGATGTAGCGCTACCTGTGGATAGCATTATTCCGTTTTCAAAAGGAAAACCCGAACTTGCATTTTCAAAATAACCAAAACTGGAAAATCCATTAACATTTCCGTTAATGGTAGATGAAATATTTGTTACTTCAACACAACCTTGTACTAGATTATTTTCTACAAGTTGTTGGGCTGTAAATGAGTCGTCTACTGTAATTTGTTGTGCATGAGTAGACAAGCAAAACAAGATAAATGTAGCAATGATTGGGGTTTGTAGGTTAAGTTTCATTGACAATAAGGGAATTTAAATCACGATGAATAACATATTTCATCGTTATACTGTGCAATGATACGTTAATTATCGATTAAACGCAATAATTGTCGATTAAAAGTTTAAATTAATTGTTTGTTCCTTAATAGTTTACGTAAACCCAACCTGTTTTTGTTTTATATTTTGGGTCATTTAAATTCAGTACATAAAAGTAGGTGCCTACAGGTACTATTTTACCTTGGTTATTTAGACCTTGGTTTATTTGACCATGCCACTTTAAATTGTCATCACCTTTAAATATTAAAGTGCCATAACGATTGTAGATTAATAATTCGTGATTTTCAAAAATGGTATATAAACCTTGTATATTAAAATGGTCGTTATTAGTATCTTGGTTTGGAGAAAAGCCTTGAGGTATATATGGAGGACAATGTTCTGTAAATAAATCAAATTTAAATATGTCAAAACAAATATCAGTCATAGCTGTAATATATATGGTTTGAGGTGTGTTGTTTGAAAAATAATTACTGGGATTTATTATATTGGTATTACTAGAAATAGCTTCTAAGGTTTCAAAAAAGAAAAAATCTTGATAAATGGTTGTGTCTATTTGGTTTAATGTCTTAGTTAAATCATAATGCGACTTATTATAACCTTCATCACATGCTAATAATGGATTTAATTGTATGGTTTGCGGTAAAGGTATTAGCTGTATTACTTCAAAGGTATCATTATTAACTTCATTAGTTTCTGTTACAATACCATTATAGGTACCATCATTATCCACTGCAATTTCTAAAATAAAGTTATCAGTAAAAGTATTTGGAACCTGAAAACTGATTTGATTGGTTTCCTCTCCACCAATTAATATTGTATTGATGGTTTGATTTTGTGCTACCAGAATACCATCTATAAAAAAAGCAATAGGTGTATTTGCAGGCAAACTGTCTGTACTATTATAATTAAATACAGAGTAGTTTACAGTTAAAATTCTATCATTGCAAGTAACCTGGTAATTATTTAATTGGATAGTAGCGTCTGGTAATTGACTATTTAAAACCGTAATAATATTATTGATTATTATTAAATCGGCTCTAAAAGTTCCACTAGAATCTAAACCTCCTGTTGTTAAGTTAATTGTAACCTCTGTATCTCCTATAGCGATGTTGTTTTCTATATTGTAAACATCTAAATCTGCATTATAAAAATCAGTAGCATTAGTAAAAGTATTGGTGCCATTAAAAGCATTGTTTGATAAGTTAAGAGGAGGATTGGATAATACATTACCATTAATAGATAGGGATTCGCCATAGTTTAAGGCATTATCACCTTCCCAAGCTAAAAAACCAATTTTGGCATTGTCATTATCAAGGACATTAACATTTTCTAAAACGATAGTTTTGTTTTGTACGTCTCCATTAATAATTTCTAATCCTAAAAATAGATTTACTTGATTTAAAGGAAGTGTACTGTCTTCAAAAATAACATAAAGACTCCATCCTGCATAGTTGGTCCTATTATTACAATATCCAGCTGTTGAGGTTAGTACTTCTGAAATATCTAAATCTGCAAATAAGTAGTCGCCATTACCATGCGTAATTACCAAATTGGTAACATCTGCATAGCTAGCGAAGTAAGTAAGCAACCCATCAGATCCAGCATTATAAGTAACATTATAAGTGTCTTCTGCAATTATTGTTTGGCTATTTAATGAGACTTCAGTATCTCCTGGTCCAGAGCCTGACCAAAACAAATATGCAGATATTATGTTACTGTCCATAGGCAAGTTTAGACTTGCTTGAGATGAAGGTAAAATACTACAAAAGGATTGCGATAAATTATTTTCGGCTTGATTTAAAGTGTTTCCAATTGCTATATAATCATAACGTCCATTAAACTGCTGAAACAGGGTTATATCTTGCGCAATGGTAAATTGCGTTGATAAGGTAAATAGTATTAAAGCAATAATTGTACGATACATCTAATAGCGTTTCATGCTTAAATGTACGAATAACTAGCGTTTTAATGTAAAATGATTTTTATAAATTAAACCATTACTTAAGGTTACTACAAACCAATAATCGTTAGTTGGCATTGGATAGCCATTAAAACTGCCATCCCAACCAATGCTAGAAGGCTTAAATTGTTTTAACAATTTGCCATATCTATCAAAAATTTGAACTAGTGCGTTTTTTTTAGAATTGTCACTTAAACCTTCGACTTGCCAATAATCATTTTTACCATCATTATTTGGTGTAAAATAATCTGGAAATTTTATTAACCAGATTGGTGCTTCGGCAACACCACAATGGTTTTTATCTCTAATATAAACTATGTGGTTACCAGCAGTGGTGTTTTCAAAAATGTTTTCGTTTTGATAAGGACCATTTATGTTATCCAAAGCATATTCATAATCACCCAAACCTGAAACCATAACCGTTATTGTTGTGTTATTTGTAATAATTTCTTCTATGTAAGGAATGCTTGAAGCTGTAACTGTTACCAATCGGTCAGTATAACAGCCTTCAGGATTAGTGGTTGTTATGCTGCTTAAAAGTGTGATTCTTACAATATATTCACCAGGTTGAAATGCATCAATTTGTGGTGTGGTTTCTAAACTTGATAACCACAAAAATGAATATTGATTATGTGGTAAATCTAAATATCCGACATCAATAGTAACAAAATCTGAGACTGAATTTTTACACAAAAAAACATCTTCATCAGCTACGATTGGAGCAGAAACGGTTACTAAATCTAGCGTACTTATAGAAAAGCAATCACTAAACGTTCCATTAGATAGTGTTATGTAGATTGTTTGGTTAGTACTTGTTGCGTCGTAATTACTAAAATTTAATATATTATTTTCTTTCTGTTGCGCATCTTCTAAAGTTTCAAAATATGCAATATTATAATCTGGACTCAAGTAAGATGATGGTATTGCATTTTGTAGATTAAATAGATTGTCCGTTTCGCAGCTATATAATGGGTCTAAAGTTAAAACAGGTGGTTTATCAGTAATAGTTAAGGATCTGTAAAGGGTTTGGTTTTGACCATCTACAACAAAATTTATAGTAACATTAAAGGTGCCATAACTTGAAAAAACATGTGTTGGATTTAGTAATGTTGAGGTGTTGTTAATGCCAGAAGCAGGATCTCCAAAATCCCATTGTATGGCGTCTATGCTTGTGCTAAATTCTGTATAAAACTCTGTGACATCACCAAAACATGTATTATTAAATATGTTTGTAGCGTAAAAATAAGATTGAATAAAAGGTGGTAATCCCAATTGACATATCTTGTCATTTAAATTTACAAATCCTGACAATACATTACAATCCACACCAATAGTATTAGGATCTGTAATTACAGCCATAGACGTTCGGTCAAACTCAGCAACATAAATTTTTCCATCCAACGCTTGTTGTAAGGCACCAAAAGACCCAGTTCTTTGTCCAACGATAACATCAGATGCAATTATGCTTGACGCAGAATTTAAGCCTAAATTGTATTGATGGATAAAGGAAAGGTTTGTATCATAATTTAACTCGCTAACATAAAGTAATTGGCTATCTGGTGAAAACTCGCAACCATAAAATCCTGGATTATTTGTGCTTAAATTAGGAATATAAACAGGATTTGTGAGTTGTCCAGTTAGCGCATTAAAATCAAATACTTCTACTTGACTAACATAACTTACAACCGAAGCTACTTTTTCTCTATTAGGAGAGGCTTTTAAATATCCTATGGTTTGATTAATATCTCCTCCATAATATGTTCCAATACCAGATACAACAGGTGTTGTTGAGACACCTAAATCTGAAACCAGATAACTAACAAACTCGTTACTTTCCCATCTGTGGCTAATAACCCAAATGTCTTCACCATTAGACGCTTCGACAGCTGTAAGTTTTTCTGTAATAGGCGATTCTAGTAAGATGTTTTTATTAGCTGTTACTGCACCTAAACCACCAGATAAAGACAAATCAACTTCAGAAAACCTTAAGCCATTAGATCCAGCTCTGTCGTCTACCGTAAAAATATAATAGATGGTGTCACTATTAGGTTTTGGGATAATTATAGCAGACTGTGTGCTAGAGTCATTACCTAGCAAATCCAATCCATTAGTCATTATGTCATGGTTTTTGTTCCATACGGTTGATCCATCAGAGTAGATAATCAAGTTTCCGCTAGTGTCAGACATACTAGCACAACCTTCGGTAGTATTTAACTGAGAAGCACCTAAAGGTAAAGGATATCCAGAATTAAAATTAAGGCCAGCATTTTCTCCAAATGTCCAGTTTGCTGTTTCATTTTGTGAAAAACAAATAGTAATACACAGCATTACGGTTGTATATAATATTTGTTTCTTCATATTTTATCTTTTTAAAGTAAAATGACTTTTATAAAGTCTACCATCTTGTAGTTTTACTGTAAACCAATAATCATTTGTTGGTACAGGCAGTCCGTTAAACGTACCATCCCATCCTTTACTTGTTGGTGTAAACTCTGTTAACAATTGACCATATCTATTAAAAATTTGAATTAACGAGTTTGGTTGAAACTGAGACGACACACCATATACTTGCCAATAATCATTTTTTCCATCGTTATTTGGTGTAAAGAACAACGGAAATCCAACTACAGAAAATAATTGATTTACAGTACCGCAATTGTTTTTTGTATCCTTGACATTTACGGTATAAATACCTGGTTTTACGTTATTAAAGATATTACTTTCTTGATAACCAGATGATAAATTTTCTGCATTTATTATTTCATAAAGGTAATTACCTTCTCCTGACGCTAAAATTGTTAAAATATTATTGTTTAAAGTGCCATCAATTACTTCAATATTATCAATAGTAGCTATGTTAGACGCTTCTACAATAATAGTTTTAGTTTTAGAACAGCCATCAACTGTAGTAGCAGTTACAGTATAAGTTCCAATTGTATTTATGTCTATTGTAGCAGTAGTTTCGCCAGTAGACCAATCATAATAATAGTTATTATTTGTTGGTGTTGATGCACTTAATTGTATTGTTTCAGGAAATTCATTTAAACAATATAAGATGGTTTGATCATCGGATAGTTGAGGTAATGGTTTAACTGTCAAAAATACTTGGTTTATACCGTAACAAGCATTATCGTTTTCTGCTCTAGCATAAATTGTTTGATTATAAGGCGTCGTGTTATTGTATGTAAATGGTAATGCATTTGTTTCTAATAAAGCATCATCATAGGTTTCGTAAAAATTTATGGTTATTCCTGTAGGTAGAAGCGTTAGCATGTCTGCAGAAAAATCATTCAAATTAAAGGTGTTTATACCATCTTCAGATCCTAATTCATCACACACTATTGGTGCATTATAATCCGAAATTTGTGTTACGCTAACTTCTAAAACAACTTCAGTGATTGCTTTGCAACTTGAAGTGGTATTAGTGACAACAGCATAAATTGTTTGCGGATTGGAAGCATTATTATAGGCTTCAGCGTTTAAAGGATTAGTTTCTGTTTCCGCATTGGTCATACTGCTATAAAAAGTGGTACTTGTATTAATTGCGTTATTTGTAATATCAGGAATGGCTTGATTTAAGTTGAAAGTTGTAAAACCATCCGGAACACCATCCTCATCACATTGAAACAAGATTTGGTTATTAGCTTCTGGTACAGGGTTTATATTAATAACAAAACTTGAGGTAGCATAACAGTCGGTATTATTACTGTTTTCTAATCTAACATATATTGTTTCGTTAAAAGGCGTCGTGTTATAATAATTTGTTGGTAATGGATTTGTATTATCATCTGCATCTAACTGCGTGTTATGATAAGAAATATCATAAACAGCAGGACTTAAGGAGTTGTAAACTTGAGCATTATAAGTGGATAAATCTACAGTTGATTGTCCATTTGAGTCATCTCCATCAGTAATATCATCGCAAACAGCCAAATCTACTAGTGTAGCTATGGTAGGCGTATTATAGACTTCTAAATTAAAACTAGTTGTGTCAAAACAATTAGGATTATTAATATTATAAACCCTAGCAAAAATGGTTTCAATAGGATTAGAGTTAGTGTATGGACTTTCTAATTGGTTTTCGTCTAAATCTGCATCCATTTGAGATAAATAATAGTGCACACTATATTGCATTGGATCTTGACCATTTAATATACTGGCATCCTGCAATTGCAAATCAAATGTTGAGGTTGCATCATTATTATCGTCGCAAATAATTAAGTCGCTTGGTTGTGTTGCTACAGGTATATCGTAATAACTTACTATGGCTTGACCTTCTTTAATCTCGCAGTCACTAGTGCTTGGATCTATAACGACTTCATAATTACCTGCTTCATCAATAAATAACTCATATGGAATAGTTGGAGTTGGGATAGTGACTTCGTCTTTAGTCCAAGTATAAATTGCTCCTGGAATAGCTTCGGCAACTAAAGTATACGTATCTCCAGTACATAAAGGTAATATGACGGTGTTTTGGTCATCTGTTGGAATAATGTCTATTTTTTCTGAAAAGTAAGAGGTTATAAAAGGAGGAAGTCCTTGTCTAGAGGATCGACCCATTAAATCAATTACAGCATGTTGATAGTCTGCTAATTGACCAAGATTGTTAGGGTTGTTAATAACGCTTAAAAAAGGAGTCCCTTGGTTGTATGTCGCACTTAATGATCGGTAAATTCTACCATTTGGTCCAAGTTGTAAAGCGCTTCTGTACATTACTCTTTGGTCTAATACTTCTTCTGTTGCACTAATATTAGTGGCAGTTAAATCATATTGTAATAAAGCACCATATTGTGCACTTGGATTATCAAAATTAGAACCACTAGTTTCGTAATAAGTGGTGACGTATAATATTTGATTGTTGGGAGAAAACTCGACACCATAAGGGTTTTGTGGTTTTCCGCTAGGCGAAATATTAGTAGCTATAGTAATTGAGTTACTAATAATACCAGTTGCAGGATCAAAGTCCAGTAAGCGTAGTCCATCACTAATATTAGCCATAGCAATTTTTGTTCCGTCTGGTGAAAATTTTAAATATCCTCGTCTTTGGTTTACAGTATATGGTAATGTGGAAATTACAGGTGTGGTATTAATGCCTGTTGCGCTGACTTCAAAAGCATAAAAGGTGTTATTGTTAGTATCTGTCGCACCCGAATTTGATAAAGCATCATTACTACCAAAAGCTACTACCCAAATATTTTGTGATTCGCAATCTTTTAAAACAGCACTTAGTTTTTCGCTAGCTTTATGTAATAAAAATTGATTTTTAGCAGTAACATCACCAAAGCCACTATTTAGTGAAATATCAACAATGGAGTAATTAAAACCACTGTCAAGAGTCCCTTCAAAAGAAGTGTCTTGGGTAAAAATATAGTAAATATTTGGGTCACCAGGTTTAGGCACTATTATAGCAGATTGTGTACTGGATTGATTACCAAATAAACCAGTTCCGTTAGGCATAATATTATGCTGTCTGTCATATACATTTTCTCCGTTTGTATAAAATAATAAATTACCTGTACTATCAGATATACTTGTACAACCTTCCTCAGTAGATAATTGTCCATCTGTTAAAGCACTAACTTCATTGGTTGAAGTATCAAATGTAATACCTGCATTATTTCCAAAATACCAGTTGGCAGCTTCGTTTTGAGCAGATAATGTACCTGCACATAGTACAGCAAAAATTAATAATATCTTTTTCATTTCTTTTTTCTAGCTAATGCTAGTAAAGATATTATAATTTTATCTTAAATATAAATGTCTGATGTTAAAAACGTTTTATCAATTATAGGTCTCTTTTTTGCAATAGCTTATATGAGCAGTAAATAAAAATTGTAGTCCAAACCGCAACAATACCTATCTCTTGCCAATGTACTGCAAAGTCATAGACTAGATCTACTTTTTCTGGAGACTTCATGGCTACAATACGTCTAAAAGGTTCGTCAATTAATTTCCACATAGATTTTAATGGAAAGTAGTTGTGTATTTTAGTTGCTATATCATCATCATAGTTTTTTAATATAATACCATATATTATCCATTCTACAATAAATAGTATAAACAAGAAGGCTAGTGCAAAAGCAGATCTTTTTATTAACACTGCAGCAAACAGACACAAGCTAAAAAAGCCAATTAGTTTGACAAAATAGGCTAGTAAAAAAATACTTTCGCTAAACATATAGTACGCTTCACTATCGCTATTATAATACAATCCAATTGCTAAGGTTAGTATACCAACAAGCAGTGTGGATATTAATGAAAAAAATAGCAGTGCGTAAAACTTAGACAGGATAAATTCTTTTTTACTTAGACCATCAATTAAATTTTGTTTTATGGTTTTGTTACTATATTCATTACCTATCATGCTTACTACAACTATAGCAAAAAACAGCTTAAATAGTGCAGCAAAAAATGTGGTGATATGCCAGATATACGGAAAATCAAAAATTCCAACGCTACCTAAATCTATGGTAAAAAGCCCAAAGAAATTAATTTTGAACGAGGATAGTAATATGATAAAAAAGGGTAATATAAATGAAAAGAAAATTAAGATTTTGCTAATCCTATTTTCTAAAAGTTTTTGTAATTCTATTTGTAAAAGTCGTAACATGATTGGTTGTTTTGATTGATTAGTTTTGGTCCTCTAAATTGTCAGTAAGTTGAAGGAATTGTTCTTCTAAACTTTCTTTTCTAAGTACTAAGTGTGACAAGGCTATTCCGTTATCAATTAATTCTTTATTAAAAGCCGATGCTGACATTGGTGCATCTAAAAAGGCAGTAATTAGATCATCTGTTACTTTGGTGTTTTTTATATTTTGATGGCTATTTAAATAGGTTACAAGGTGTTCTGGATTATCACATTTTAGTTCAAAAAAACCTTCACTAGATATCATTTGGTCTACAGGACCTTCATATAATTTATGACCTTTTCTAAGTACAACTACATGAGAGCAAACTTTTTCTACTTCATCTAATAAATGTGAAGCTAATAATATGGTTGTGCCTTGACTTGCAATATCTTTTATAATAGCTCTAATTTGATGTATTCCTTGAGGGTCTAATCCGTTTGTGGGTTCGTCTAAAATTAATATTTCAGGATCGTTTAATAGGGCAGACGCTATAGCTAGACGCTGTTTCATCCCTAACGAGAAGGTTTTAAACTTACTCTCTTTTCTATCTAATAAACCAACTAGTTCAAGTTTTTCGTCAATTTTGTCCTCACTAATCTCCTTAATTTTACAAACTAACTTTAAGTTTTTGTAAGCAGACATGTATGGATAAAAGTTTGGACGCTCAATAATAGCACCTACTTTTTTTAAAGCATTATGCGTGGATGTTTGTCCATCAAACCAACTAAAGCTTCCGCTGGTCTTATTAACTACATTTAAAGTGATACCCAAAGTAGTTGATTTACCACTACCATTAGGTCCTAAAATGCCATAGACATTTCCTTTTTTAATGGTAAAGGATAAATTGTTTACAGCAGTTAAATTGCCATATTTTTTAGTTAGATTACTAATGGTTAAAATTGTTTCCAAGAGGTGTGGTTTTTTGATTGGTTTAAAAGTAAGACGATTGATTGGTAAAAATGTTACAATTTAAAAATTAGTTATAAATTTGAATGACAGAAAAACTTATGAAGGATTTAAAAATTTCGAAGAAAAAACCATCCTACCCAATTAATGATAGATTGAGTAGTTATTTGTCTGATTATAACCGAAACTCTAAAATTACAATACTGTATGATGACCTTTTACGTTTTCAAGGTTCTGTAACCGTTTATGATAAAGATGATAACGATACGCTGTGGATACGTGTTTACTTTAGTGAATTTGATAGAGTAGAAATTGATTTAAGTCTGAAAAAAGTATACAGTAGACTGCATTCTGATGGTAACGAAACCAGTAATGCCTTTTTAAATATTGACGCTATTGATTATTGTACTTTTGGAAACTCTAAACCTTTTAGAATAAAAATCCGAAATGTTTTAAATGACAACTACACCTATTTTTATGTCAAAAAAGCAGACGCTTCTCGTATTTATGGTCTAGAATTAGAGCATATGTTATCTCCATATCAATTAAATTTTATGGTACATGGTAATACTTTAATCGAAGAGCATATTGCAGGAATCCCTGGAGATGTATTTATTGAAACCATGTTGGATGACTGTTCTGAATCTGAAAAATCCCAAATAGCAAAAGAGTTTGTTAAGTTTAACGAGCGTTGTATGATCAGGCTACTTGGTGATATGCGCTCTTATAATTACGTAGTTGTGCCAACCCATGACTTTGATCATGTGGTGTTTAAAATTAGAGCCATAGATTTTGACCAACAATGTTATGAAGGTAAGTTTAAGGTATACAGACCTCAGTTTTTTAAAGAAAATCTGCGCTTGGTAGAGTTGGTCGTTAGTAAGTTTAAAAAGGAGTCTATCGATCAATATAAAATTGAAGAACGCAGTATCGTGGCTAAGCGTATGATTAGTTATAACGATCGTTTGGAGCGATTGCTAGATTGTATGACACATGATGTTATATCTAATGAAGAAAATATAGCGCTATTAAAAACCAAAATCCATGAATATACCATGGATTTAGAGTTTAAAAAAAGTGAAAATATGGGTGGGATTTTAAGAAATGCTCTGGAGTTTGTAAAACGTAACTATGAAGACGTTAATACAAAAGATTTTTAATTCCAGTTTTCCTCAAAGTCCAAATTATCGTAATCATCGATGTTAAAATCGTCATCAAATTCATCATAATCATCATCATTGCTTTCTGCTTCAAATATTTTGTCAGGAGCTTCAGTAGGAACTTGACCTTGTACATACATTAGGTTTGGATAATCAACACCTTCTGCAACTTCAACAATTTCAGCTAATTCAACAAAAAAGGTCCACATATTCATAAAGTCATAGACGTAAATTAATTTAGTTTGTGCTTCATGGACAGTGTCAGATAGATTAGTTTCATTCATTAATCTAACATCATTTATTCCGTCACTCATGTCAAAAAGGCTAATTTCCTCACCTTGATTCCATTCGTCGTCACTTAAGTAAAACGAAGCGACTTCATTACCATCAAAGCCAAAACATTGCGTAATAACGTTATGTAGGTCTTCTAAAGTGTCGCTTTCGCGAATTTCAAAATCTCTAAAAATATCTTCTTCTGTATCGTTGTCTAGTATTACTCTAAATCTGTAAATCATAATAATAAAATAAGGGTGTAAAGATACTGCTTTTAGGTGTTATTTACTAAAGCGATGTAACGTAAATGTCATTGCGCTAAGTAATAAAAAGGCACCTACTTGATGCGCAACACCTAACCAAACCGGAACTTGTAATATTAAAGTAAAAACGCCTAAAATAAATTGAAAAAAGACTAGGTATAATAATACGTTTAATGCTCTGCGTTGGTAATTGGTTTCGATATGTTTTTTTCCTTTAAAATAAATTAATAAAATAAACACAACAACAATATAAGATAACGTCCTATGTACAAATTGCACACCGCTTTTACCTTCTGTTAAGTTAGCAAATAAACTATCACGCTCAATATATACGCTTTCATGGATAAATTTTCCTTCGCTCATCATTGGCCAATGGTTATGTACCCAACCTGCATCTAATCCAGCAACAAAAGCACCATAAATAATTTGTATTAAAAGGACCAACATCCCTAGTTTTACTAACCTGTTAAATCCTGTATTTACAATTTTATTAAACGGAAACATTAAGTCTAATGCAACCCAAAAAGTAGCCGAAAAGGTTATAAATGCTGTAGTTAAGTGCATAGCTAATCTATAATGGCTAACATCAGGTCTATCCACTAAGCCACTTTTAACCATATACCATCCTAAAAAACCTTGTAATGCACCTAAGCACATTAAACCAATAGATTTTTTAATGGTAGGTTTGGTAAGTTGCTTGGTAATTAAAAAGTATAAAAACGGTAAGAAAAACACCAAACCAATAAAACGTCCAATAACACGATGGATCCATTCCCAAAAATAAATATCCTTAAACTCCTCTATGGTAAAGTGTGTATTTAATTTTTGATATTCAGGATATTGTTTGTACAAATCAAAAGCCTCCTGCCATTCGACATCATTCATTGGCGGAATGGTACCTGAAATAAGTTTGTAATTTGAAATGGATAAGCCAGAATGCGTTAATCGTGTAATACCACCAACAATAACCATAATAAAAATTAATACACATCCTGTTAACAACCAATAGATGACTTTTTTGTTATCTTTTTTCATTGCCTTTTTCTTTTTTTATTTACAATTCTTTTTTAAAACATAAACTTTCGCTTACACCTTGATATTGTCCGTAATTTTCGGTGATTTGATAATTACATTTTTTATATAAATTAATCGCTTCTATTTGTCTAATTCCTGTTTCTAAAATACTAAATGTAAAACCTGATGTTTTAGCCCATTGCTCTAATGCTTGCAGTATTTGTGTTGCAACTCCTTGTCTTCTGGCTGTTTCTGTGGTAAACATGCGTTTTATTTCGACTGTATTTTTACTAAATTTTTTAAAGGTACCACAGCCAATAGCAGTGTTGTCTTTATAAGCAATTATAACGTTGTTAATGTTTTGCAATCCATTATATTGGTTGTAAAATGCGTGGTCATCACCATCTGTGATTTTTAAAAAATCGTCTAATTGTTTGACAAGACTTTTAAAGTCGGTATTATCAGAATTGGTTTTACGTAATTCTAACATCATCCAAATTAATTAACGGTTAGTCCTAGTTGTTTTCCTTTTTCCAACATTAGATTAAAAGCTGCTTCATGTTTGTTAGGAATATCACCTTCCAGAATTGCTTCTTTAATGGCTTCTTTAATTATACCAATTTCTTTTGAAGGTTTTAAATTAAATGTCTTCATGATTTCCTCACCTGAAACAGGCGGTTGAAAGTTTCGGACATGATCCTTTTCTTCAACTTCAATAATTTTTTCTCTAACAATCTTAAAATTGTTATGATATTTTTGAAAGCGTTTAGGATTTTTTGTGGTGATATCAGCCTCGCAAAGCGTCATTAAATCGTCTACAAAATCTCCTGCATCAAAGACTAAACGTCTTACTGCCGAGTCTGTTACTATATCTTGCGCTAAGACTATAGGTCTGGAACTCATAAACACCATTTTTTGGACAAATTTCATTTTGTCATTTAGTGGCATTTTTAAACGTTTAAATAAATGGTATACCATTTTTGAACCTTCAAACTCATGACCATGAAAAGTCCAACCTACTTTTTTACTAAAGCGTTTGGTTGGTGCTTTACCAATGTCGTGTAGTAATGCTGCCCAACGTAGCCAAACATCATCTGTGTTTTTAGCAATGTTGTCAACCACTTCTAACGAGTGGTAAAAATTGTCTTTATGGGTTTGACCTTCGACCTCGTCTATACCTTTTAGATTGGTAAGTTCTGGTAAAATGTGATATAAAAGTTTTGTTTTTTCTAGAAGTAAAAAACCTTTAGAAGGTATAGGACTTTCTAATATTTTATTAAGTTCTACAATTATACGCTCTTTGGTAATTATATCAAGGCGTTTATTGTTTCTTGTAATTGCATTTAAAGATTCGTCTTCTATTATAAAATCTAGTTGCGTTGCAAATCTAATAGCACGCATCATGCGCAAAGGATCGTCACTGTAGGTAATGTCAGGATTTAAAGGTGTTTTTATAATCTTGTTTTCTAAATCTTGTATGCCATTAAAAGGGTCTAATAAATCTCCAAAGTTAGTTTGTGACAAACTTAAAGCTAAAGCATTTATTGTAAAATCACGACGATTTTGATCGTCCTGTAACGTTCCGTTTTCTACAACTGGATTACGACTATCTTCATTGTAGGATTCTTTTCTAGCACCAACAAACTCTATTTCGACATCTTTGTAGCGCAACATTGCTGTGCCATAAGTTTTAAAAACTTGCACTTTAGGCTTATTAGGTAATAGTTGTGCAACAGCTCTGGCTAATTCAATTCCGCTACCAACTGCAACAATATCAATATCTTTAGCATTTCCTCTTTGTAAAAGGTAGTCTCTAACAAAACCACCAATAACATAGCTGTCTAAATTTAAGTTTTTAGAGGCTTCAGAAATAATTTTGAATATCGGATTTTGTAAGGCGTCTTTATAATTCATTGTAAATTTACTCACGAATAATTTTCACCTCTCCTTTATTAGATAATTTGATAATGGTAGAGGGTTTTGCGTTTTTATTTTCGCTTTGCAAATTTACGACATAATCCACACCTTTTAAAATAGCTTCGCTAATTTCTTCAAAGGATTTTGGTGTTGGTTGGCCTGATATATTTGCTGAGGTAGAAACTAATGGTCTACCTAAGTATTTTATTAGTTTTTCGCAAAATTTGTGTTTAACAATACGTATGGCTAAGGTGTTATCTTCTGCTATTAAGTTTTCTGCAACTCCTGCTGGAGCGTCATAAATAACTGTGGTTGGTTGGTCAGCAATATCCAAAATATTATACGCCATATTTGGGACATTGTCAACGTGTCTTTCTAGCATGCTATAGTTATTAACTAAACAGATTAGTGCTTTACTGTCTTGGCGTTGTTTTAGTTTGTAAATTTTTTGTACTGCATTAGCATTAGTTGCATCACAACCAATACCCCAAACAGTATCAGTTGGATATAATATAATGCCACCTTGTTTTAAGATGGTAACAACTTTTTCTATTTCTGAAGACATATTAGCACTCATTTTTATTATATATTTGAATAAACAAAAATAGATGAATTTAATTTATTATAAATCAGAGAAAGGTAATTTTGGAGATGATTTAAATGTTTGGCTTTGGCCAAAAGTATTTAAACAAGATTTGTTTCAGGATAATAATGATGTTGCATTTTTTGGTATTGGTTCCATTTTAATTGAAAACTCTGATTTTATAAATAAAGCAGAAACATATAATAAAAAGGTCATTTTTGGAACAGGAGTAAGGTCAATTAATGAGGCTTTTGATTTTGATAATTCGTGGGATGTTAGGTTTGTTCGTGGACCTTATAGTTCCTTTAAACTTACAGGGAAAGCAGATAATTATATAGCTGATGGCGCATACTTTTTAGCGTTGTTACCCGAATATTCAAATTATTTAAAACTACCTAAAAAGCATGATATAGGTTTTGTGCCTTATTTTAAGTCTATAGATAAGGTAAATTGGCAGAAAATATGTGACGCATTGGGTTGGAAATTAATACTACCTACAAATGGTGATGTGGAACAATTTATGAAAGAAATTTCAAGTTGTAATTCCATTATTAGCGAAGCTATGCATGGTTGTATTCTGGCAGATGCACTAAGAGTCCCTTGGAAAAGACTTCGTTTTAATGCTCATTTATTTGAAGGAGAAAAGGTCTCTGAATTTAAATGGAATGATTGGTTATTGTCTATAGGGATTAAAAAAAATGTTTTTATTGAAGCACCAATGCCCAAACGACAAAAATTAAATAAGATTTTTAAATCGGTTTATAAAAAAGAAACGGAAAACTATTTATTAAATAAATTAAAATTACATGATGTAGTAGATTTTAACTTGTCGTCTGAAAAAACAATGGAAGACATGAAGATTAAAATGGAAAAAGAAGTGGATAATTTTATAAATGAATACTTGTAGTAAATGCTTAAAAAGCTTAAAAATCAGTTTAAATTATTTCTGTTGAAAAAGAAACTCAATAAAAATAAAGTTTTTTTTAATGAAAATGATTTTAAATTCTCCGATAAAAACGTATTAATTATAGATGAAATTATTCCTGAATTTAATAAAGATTCTGGGTCAAGACGCTTAACTGAAATTATAAAACTATTACTAAAAAATAAAGTATCAGTATTTTTAGTAGCAGATTTAAAACAATATAAGTACAAAAGTGATTACATTCAAAAATTTAAAGATTTAGGTGTTAATGTATATCAACCAAGTATAGATAGTAAAGGTGATTTAGTTACAATTGAAGGCTTTATTAAGCAGATGGCACCAAAAATGGATGTAGCTTGGCTACATAGACCATTAATTTTTGATAAGTATCAAGCTTTAGTTAAAAAAGCAAATCCAAAGGTTAAGTTAGTGTTTGATATGGTAGATTTTCATTATATCAGATTATTAAGAGAATATGAACTTAATAAAGATGAAGCATTAAAGGCTGAAGCCGAAAAATTTCTTAAAATAGAATTACAAAATTGTAAAAATGCAGATGTTGTTATTGCGATTTCAACGACAGATAAAGTATTACTTAAACAACATTTTAATACAGACGAAAAAGTAGTTTTAATTAGTAACATTCATCAATATATAGATAAGTCTGAAGATTTTAATTCCTTTGAAAACAGAAAAGACTTACTCTTTGTAGGTAGCTTTAGACATGATCCCAATACTGATGCAGTAAAATATTTAAAACAAAATGTTATGCCAATTGTTTGGCAAACACTTCCAGAGGTTACGGTTAATATTATAGGTAGTTATATTACAGACGATATTAAAGACTTAGCCTCAAGCAACTTTAAGCTTTTGGGTTTTGTTGACGATTTAAATGTAGTAATTAATAACTCAAAACTATTTGTTGCTCCTTTACGTTTTGGAGCTGGTATAAAAGGTAAAATTGGACAAAGTTTAGAGCATAGTTTACCCTTAGTTACAACAGATGTTGGAGCAGAAGGTTTTGATTTTGGAAACCAAAAACAAATAATGATTGCCAATAATACTGAAGCAATAGCTCAAAAAGTGATCAATTTATATACTAACAAAGTGCTTTGGGATGAAGCATCTAATAGTTGTAAAACTATTTTAGAACCGTTTTCATTAAAAGTTACTGAAAATCAATTACTGCAAATAATTAACCTTTAGCTCGCATTGAAAACCTTAAAGAGTCTCCACCTTTAAGCGCTATTTTAAACGGTATTAAATGCTTTTTAGGTTTAAAAATACTTTTAATTCCGTATTTTAAAATTAAAATAAAACGTAAAAATTGGTAATACAACGTACTGTAGTTTTTCTTTATTACATAAAGGTATGAGACCGTAAATTCGCGTTTTAAAGCAACATTTCCAGAGCTTTTTCCCATGTAATGGATAAATGTAGATTTAGGATAATATTGTGTAATGTAACCTTGTTTTTTTAAGCGTAGGCAAATATCCATTTCTTCATAAAATAAAAATATTTTAGGATCAAATCCACCACATTTTTTATAAGCTTCCGTTTTAAAAAACATAAAAGCACCAGAAACTAAATCAACCGTAAAGGGTTCTGATAAGTCAGAGTTGTATAAATTACTATAATACTTGACTGGTTTTTTTTGATCAAATAAATGGTATTTTAGATCAATAAATTGTCTAAAACTATATTTAAATGGATGTCCATCTTCATTTACTTGTTTTAAACCAATACAGCCTACTTTAGGTTGAGATTGACTGTAATGTAATAACTGTAAAAGCGAGTTTTCAGTCAACTCAGCATCATTGTTTACAAATGCTAAATGGTTACCACTAGCATGTTGGTAACCCAAATCATTTCCGCCTCCAAAGCCTAAATTTTCTTTGCTTTTAATTAAAGTAAAATCAGCAATTTTTAAGTGTGATTCTAACGTTTTAACATCCTCTGGTTTAGATTGGTTATCAACAACAATAATCTCAAAATTAAGGTCTTTAGTAAATTTGTAAATAGAGTCAATACAATTAATGGTATAACCAGAAGAATTAAAGTTTACAATAATTATAGAGACATCCATGTAGTTGATTTTTGGGTAAAAATAAATAAAACCAAGAGATTGACTCACTTAAGTTTTAATATTTATTAGTTTTGTTTAACTAAATATTTATAATGAAAAATATTGTTGTTGGTTTTTTAATGTCTTATGACTACGAGAAATTAAAATTATCTATTCCTCCAGTTTATGAACAAGCGGATAAAATATATCTAGCTTTAGACCATAAACAACGTACCTGGAAAGGTGAAACTTTTGATGTTGATCCTACTTTTTTTGAATGGCTTTCAAATTTTGATAAGCACAATAAAATTGAAATTTATAAAGACAATTTTTTTGTGCCAGAGCTAAATGCTATCCAAAACGATACCAGAGAACGTCACATGTTGTCCATTAAAATGGGTATTGGTAATTGGTTAGTGCAAGTAGACAGTGACGAGATTTTTATTGACTTCACTCAGTTTGTTAAAACATTACGTCAACACGATCATTTTTTGGATAATCCTAAGAAAAATCCAGTTCAAATAGCTGGTTTTTTAATTAATATTTATAAGTATTTAGAAGAAGGAATGCTTTACGTTGATGAGCCTACAAAAGTAATGTTGGCGACTAATTACCCAAATTATAAATATGCCAGAAATAGTAAAGAGCGTGTAATATATACCAATAATGTATTGCTACACGAGTGTTTATCCAGAGACGAAGCGTCTTTAAAATTTAAACTTGATAATTGGGGACATTCTCATGAGCTTAACGATCAGTTTTTCCCAAAATGGCAAAAAGCAGATAAAAACAATTACAAAGAATTAAAAAACCTGTTTTATTTAGATCCAGAAATCTGGAAAAGTTTAGGCTATTTTCCAACACATGATTTAAATGAAATTAAAAATTTAGTAGAAAAAGACGAAACTTTGGCACCAACGAAGTCTTTTTTATTGAAGAAAAATTTTGGGCAATGGTTTAAATTTTTAAAGATTTTTAATAAAAGTAAAATCGAATTCGAATCTTATTTTTAGTATGAAGCATTTAAAAACAACTTTATTAATAGCTACTTATAATTGGCCAGAAGCATTAGATTTAGTTTTACAAAGCGCATTAAACCAAAGTCAGTTACCTGATGAAGTTATTATTGCAGATGATGGGTCAACTAATAATACTAAAGTTTTAATTGATAGTTTTAAGACAAAATTTGAAATTCCTTTGATTCATATTTGGCAAAAAGACGAAGGATTTAAAAAAGCCCATATTTTAAATAAAGCAATAGCAAAAGCATCAGGAGATTATATAATCCAGGTAGATGGAGACTGTATTATGCATCCGCATTTTATTAAGGATCATTTACAATTTGTTCAAGAAAACACTTATTTATTTGGATCTAGAGTAAATATCCAAAAAGATTATTTAGAAACTTTGTTTAAGACTAAACAAACCTCTTTTTCAGCTTTTTCTAAAGGAATAAAAAAACGTACTCGTGCTTTACATATTCCAATGCTAAGTAAATTTTATAAACCAAATGCTCAGTTTTCAAGTAAATTTAGAGGTTGTAATACCTCTTATTTTAAAAAAGATTTTATCGCTGTTAATGGTTATAATGAAGATATAACTGGTTGGGGAAGAGAAGATTCTGAATTAGTCTTAAGAATGCATAATAATGGTTTGCAAGCTAGACGCTTACGTTATAGAGGTATTGTGTTTCATATATATCACAACGAAAAATCTAGAGATAGATTTGAGATTAATGATACTATTGAGCAAAAAACTATTACTCAAAGTATTAAATGGGCAAAAAACGGAGTAGATAAGTATTTACCTTAATCTATATTACGATACATGGTCCATAATTGGATATAGCGTTTAAATACCGAAAACGCATGTACATAACAAATAATAAATCCTTCTTTACCATCTAAAAATCCAAACCTTAAAAAGTACTGGTGCATAAATCTGTACCAAGGTCTAAATAAAAAATGATACAAATTTGGACGTACATTCTTTTTAAATAAAGCTTCTGCTTGTAGTTTACTGTACTGCGTTAATTTTTGATTATAATTATCAAAATCTTTATACGTTTGGTGCTTAACGTGGTGTCTTAATTTACCAATGGTAGCAGTAGTTTGTATAGCTTCATGTACTAATTTACCATTATACTTGCAATGGTTTTTGTTAAATAAACGGACAGCAATATCTGTTTGAAAACCACTATATTTAATACGTTTTCCCATAAAATGGTAATCACGCTTTACGCGGAAAGCTTTAGCTATTGGATTAGACCTAACGGTAGCGACAAGCTCTGTAGCTAATGCTTCAGGCACTACTTCATCTAAATCAAAAAAGGTTACCCAATCGTGTTTTGCTAAACTAATTGCATAATTTTTTTGCGAAGAAAAATCGTCAAAAACGCGCTTGATAAACGTGACTTTTGGATGTTGTGCTAATGTTTCGGTTTGGTCAGTACTAAAGGAGTCTACGATAATAATTTCATCTGCAAAAGACATACTATTAATATAGCGTTCTATATTATGTGCTTCGTTATATGTTATTGCTAGAGCAGTTATCATGCAAGAGAAAATCAGATTTTTGCCAAATATAACCATTAGGCTTTATATATTTGTGTGCAGAGTATTCAAATTAAAACAACGTGCCAAAATTACCCATTTTAATGTATCATAGTGTAACCACTCAGTCAAATGAGAGTAAAGGGTTGACTATTGATGTCAAAATTTTAGAAAAGCAATTGTTATACCTAAAAGCAAATGGTTATACGACGTTGCATTTTAAAGATTTACAGCAATTTAATTCTGCTAAAGATTTTCCTGAAAAGGCTGTAATAATCACGTTTGATGATGTGTATGTTAATCAATTAGAATTAGCCTATCCATTGTTTTTAAAATACAAATTAAAAGCTTGTTTTTACATTCCGTTTAAGTATGTAAATGGTGTTAATACTTGGGATGAAGGTGAGGAACCAATTATGTCTGTCCAACAATTACAAAGTTTAAATAGCGATATTATTGAATTAGGTTTGCATAGTTTTGCCCACCAACGCTATGATTTGTTATCTATTGATGCTATCCAAAAGGATTTTGATTTGTGTAAAGATTTTATAGTCAATAACAATCTTGAAATTAATAATACCTTAGCCTATCCTTACGGGAAATATCCTAAAACAGGCGAGGAGCAGCATGCTTTTTTTAAATGTTTAAAGGATAATAATATTGCTTATGGTTTACGAATAGGAAATAGAGTCAACAAGTTTCCGTTTAAAAACCATTACGAAATTCAGCGTTTGGATATTAAAGGAGATGACAGTATGAAGGTGTTTCAGCGAAAGCTAAAAAAAGGTAAAAACTGGTTTTAGATTAAGTTAAAAAAGGGAAGCGATATACTACCAAAAATTATTAATATTAAACCTCCAACCTTAAAAGTTGTTTGATATTTAGTGTACCAATGGTGTTGTGTTTGAGGCTTGTTTTTAAATAATTTTATAATTTTAAATCCAATAAAAACAAAAGAAGTTCCAATTGCTATTTGTGTTAAAGCTATTATTAAGTATATAAATTTTAGTTGTTCTAACATTATTTAATTCCTTTTTGAAGTAACATTAACTTGACATACCTAGAAAACACACCATAAGCATTAACACTAGCAACGGTTAATCCAGGAATACCATCCATAAATCCACGCCTTAAAATATAACTACTAAAAAAACGATAAAAGGGTTTAAATGCTAAATGAAAATAAGTGGCTTTTTTTCCTTTTTTAAGCATTTGCTCTGCCTGAAACCACGCGTAGCTATCTTTTTTGCTTATGTAATGTAGTAATCCTTTATAGGTAAAATGAAGCACAGGATTTTTTAACTGTCCAATGGTACCATCAATAATCAGTTTTTCGTGCACCAGACCTTCAAATTTACAGTTGTTACGTTTTACTAATCGTGTCACATTATCACTGTGATGGTATAAAAACCTATTCATGTAATAATGCGGAAAATTAAGCTTGTATCCAGCATGTTTATTACTGCTTATAGCTTCAAAAATTTCTTGTTGCAAGGCATAAGGTATACGCTCGTCAGCATCTACAAATAAAATCCAGTCACCTTTTGCAAATTGTAACGCGTGATTTTTTTGGTTAGAAAAATTGTCAAATGCACGTAAATAGACCTCGCAACCCATTTGTTGTGCAATTTTTACTGTATTATCAGTACTATTGGAGTCCACAACAATAACTTGAGAAGCAAAGTCCACAGATTGAATCGCTTGCGCAATGTAAGCTTCCTCGTTATAAGTTGGTATAATTACTGTAATAGCATCCATATAAAAACCAAAATTACTAAAATAATTTTATCTTTGTAGCTATAATGAAAATAGATACTTCAATAATAATTAGCACATATAATTCTCCGGAATGGTTAGCAAAAGTACTGTATGGTTATAATAATCAAACCTACCGTAATTTTGAAATCGTAATCGCAGATGATGGTTCTAAACAAGAAACCATAGATTTAGTTAAATCCATAGAGAAAGAGGTCTTTTATCCTATCATCCACGTGTGGCATGAGGATAATGGTTTCCAGAAATCTGAAATTTTAAACAAATCTATCACACAATGTACGTCGGATTACATTATCATGTCTGATGGTGATTGTATACCACGTCAAGATTTTGTTGAAGTGCATGTTAAGGAGCGAGAGATTGGTTATTTTTTATCTGGTGGTTACTTTATGCTACCAATGGATATTTCTCATGCAATCACAAAAGAAGATATTTATAAAGCCAATTGTTTTAATCTAAAATGGCTTAAAAAGAATGGCTTAAAAGCATCCTTTAAAAATAATAAGTTAACTGCTAAAGGCTTAAAATCTAAGATTTTAAATGCTTTAACACCAACAAATGCTAGCTGGAATGGACATAATGCTTCTGGTTGGAAAAAAGATATTATTGCAGTCAATGGTTTGGATGAGCGTATGCAATATGGTGGTCAGGACAGAGAGCTTGGTGAGCGTTTAATAAATTTAGGTATAAAAAGTAAACAAATAAGATACTCAGCGATTTGTATTCATTTAGATCATAAACGTGGTTATAAAAATGAAGCTTCAATAGCAAAAAACAGAGCGATTAGAGACGTCACTAAAAATGAGAAAAAGGCTTGGACAGATTTTGGAATTGTAAAAAAGGCTTAGTTTTTAAAAGCTTTTAAGTGTAAATCTAAAAACGGAGTCAATTTTTTTAAGATCATTTCAGGTGTTAACATTTGATATAATTCGTGCGGATTTTCTTCAATTTTACGTCTTTGTTCTACACTAAACTCGTCAAATAAATTTGGTTTTTCTTCTAATAAATGGATAGATGTGTGTTTTTTACCATCTTCAAAACTAGCCCAATGTTCTTTTAAAACATAAGGCGAAAAAATTGTAAATGTTGGTTTGTTTAACGCTTTGGATATGTGTACAATACCACCTTCGTTACCTACTAGTAGTAGACATTTATTCATTAAAGTTATAAAACCTCTAATGCTATCTTCATAAATATCAATAATAATATTGGACTTATTTTGACATTGGTTGTAAATATTTAAAGCATCTTCTTTTTGATGTGGTGCATAATTAAATAATACATTAACATCATAAGTTGTTGTAATATGATTTATTAAGCTAACAATATATTGATATGGCATGGATTTTTGAGGTGTACTACCTAAAATACCTAGCATAATTGCTGGCTTATTATATTTTTCTAACTTGTTGTATTGTTGCTCTTTATCGGTTAAAACTATGTGAGGTTCATAATCGATTTTATTTTCAGGTAACGGAAAAAAGCAGTTAAACATATTTATCCTGTCTTCAATAGCTTTACCACTTATATGTTTTTTTTCATCTAATAAAGGGACAGTGTGAGTGTAAAAATTAAACCAAGGGTTTTTACCTCTTTTCTGAAAACCTATTCGCATGCTAGCGCCAGAAAAATAACAAATAATCCGACTTTGTAATTTAGAGTAAGGGTCAAAAATAATATCATAGTTATTTTTTTTAACACGTCTAATCAAGCGTTGCATAAATTTAAATTGCTTCAATTCTTTTTCATTTACTGCTATAATGTTATCAATGTTTGGATTGTTTTCAATAACACCAGTTGTAAAGTCATACACCAAATAATCAATTTGACTATCAGGAAAAACAGTTTTCATATTTTGAGCAATTACTGATGCGATAAGCACATCACCAATGCGTTTATTTTGTATGACAAGAATTTTCTTCATTTAAAAATCACGTATTTTTTACGCTGTAGTGCAAAATATAATTTTATCGGCTTTTATTAAAATTTACTTTAATATATCTTTGAACAATCTCAAAATAGATTACTATCATACACTGTCATCCAAAATATAAGCACTTAGAGTCCCAATTAATTGCACTTATCCAAGAATTTGAAACCTCTGGAGAATCCGTAACTATTGGGCAACGCAACATTATAAAGTCTTTTGAGGTAGAAGGATTAAAATTAAATGTAAAGTCCTTCAAAATACCTAACACCTTTAATAGTTTTGTATATAAATATATACGTCCTACTAAGGCAAAACGGTCTTTTGAGTATGCTAATAGATTAATAGATTGTGGTGTATCAACGCCTTTCCCCATTGCCTACATAGAAAACACATCTATTTTTGGATTAAAATCTAGTTATTACATTAGTAAGCATATTGATTATGATTTTGAGTTTAGAGCGTTAATCCATAATCCTCAATTTCCAGAACGTGTTAAAATTTTGCAGCAGTTTGCTGCATTTACCTTTAAATTGCATGAGAATAATATTGATTTTTTAGACCATTCGCCAGGTAATACTTTAATAACTAAAAATGCTAATGGTTATAATTTCTATTTAATTGATTTAAACAGGATGCGTTTTAAACCAATGAGTTTTGATAATCGTATGCATAATTTTAGACGTTTATGGTTGTCTAAAACTATGATTAAGATCTTGGCTGAAGCTTATGCCAAATTGTATAACAAGTCCTATCAAGATACCTATGATTTAATGCTTAAGCATAGTCGAGCATTTCAACTAAAAATTAATAGTAAAAAATTAAGACGTAGCGGAAGGAAAATGCAGTTTAAGAAATAAATTTCACATAAAAAAAGCCTCTAAATTTTAAATTTAGAGGCTTTTTACATTTTATAAACGGTTGCTTTTAATTTTTAAACAGCAACATCATACTCTCTTAAAGCATCATTTAAAGATGTCTTCTTATTTGTACTTTCTTTACGTTTTCCAATAATCAAGGCACATGGTACTTGAAAATCTCCTGCAGCAAAGGTTTTAGTATAACTACCAGGTATAACTACTGATCTTGCAGGTACACGACCTTTCATCTCAACAGGTGTATCACCCGTAACATCTATAATTTTAGTACTCATGGTTAACACCACATTAGCACCTAAAACAGCTTCTTTTTCTACGTGTACACCTTCTACAACTATACAGCGTGACCCAATAAAAGCGCCATCTTCTATAATTACCGGAGACGCTTGTAAAGGCTCTAAAACACCACCAATACCAACACCACCAGATAAGTGTACGTTTTTACCAATTTGTGCACAACTACCAACGGTAGCCCAAGTATCAACCATGGTTCCTTCGTCTACATACGCACCAATATTTACGTAACTAGGCATTAAAATTGTACCAGCAGAGATGTAAGCACCATGACGTGCAACAGCATTTGGTACCACTCTAATCCCTTTTTCTTTATACCCTCTTTTTAGTGGGATTTTATCATGATATTCAAAAATACCAGCTTCTAAAGTTTCCATTTTTTGAATCGGGAAATATAAAACAACCGCTTTTTTAACCCATTCGTTAACCTGCCAACCATCAGTTGTAGGTTCTGCTACTCTAAGTTTTCCTAAATCTAAAAGGTTAACCACTTCTCTAATAGCGTCTATCGTTTTTGCGTCTGTTAATAACTCTCGGTTATCCCAAGCAGTCTCTATTGTTTTTTGTAATTCTGTCATGTCAATTTTAATTTAAGACAAATATAATTCGTAAAAATTAAAATATGGCACAATATTTAAGGTGTTAAGAGTATAAAACTATAAATTTGCACAAAATTTAATATGGCTCGCATTTTAGCAATTGATTTCGGAAAAGTTAGAACAGGATTAGCAGTGACTGATGAGATGCAGATTATTGCTTCTGGATTAACCACAGTTAATACTAAAGAGCTTATTGCATTTTTAAAAGATTATCTAAGTAAAGAGCAGGTCGAATTATTTTTAGTAGGAGAACCAAAACAAATGGATAATACGCCAAGTGAAAGTGAAGCGTTAATTATTCCGTTTTTGGTAAAATTAGAAAATGTATTCCCTAAGATTCCTATAAAACGTGTGGATGAACGTTTTACTTCTAAAATGGCGACGCAAACGTTAATAGATAGTGGATTAAAGAAAAAACAAAGACAAAATAAAGCGCTTTTAGACGAGGTTAGTGCAACCATAATCTTACAGAGTTACCTTTATAATCAATAATAAATAGCATGATATTACCAATTGTCGCCTATGGCGATCCCGTTTTAAAGAAAAAAGCGACTGACATTACTAAGGATTATCCAAAGTTAAAAGAACTAATAGCAAACATGTACGAAACCATGTATGGTTCGTTTGGTGTTGGTTTAGCTGCACCGCAGATTGGATTGTCAATCCGTATGTTTATCGTGGATGCGACTCCGTTTGCAGATGATGAAGATGTTTTAGGTAAGGAAGAAAGTGAGTTTTTGAAAAATTTTAAACACACCTTTATCAATCCAGTTATTTTAGAAGAATCTGGTGATGAATGGGCGTTTAATGAAGGCTGTTTAAGTATTCCTGATGTTAGAGAGGATGTATTTAGACAACCAAATATTAAAATTGAATATTTTGATGAAGACTTTAATAAGCAAACTATGGCATTAGATGGTTTGGCTGCTAGAGTGTTTCAGCATGAGTATGATCATATCGAAGGGATTTTATTTACAGACCATTTATCTGCCTTAAAAAAGCGTTTGATAAAAGGAAAATTAACTAACATCTCTAAAGGGAAAATCAATGTAGATTACCGCATGAAATTTCCATTAATGAAAAAGAAACGTTAAACGTTTGGAAAACCCAAACTAACATAAGATATTTGCCATCCAATTTTTGAACACTATGCAGCGTCAAAGTGAAAGATAAAAGGATAATTAAAAACAAGAAACTATATGGCTTTAGATAAAGTATTAGCAATTGCAGGTAAACCTGGATTATATAAATTAGTAACTCAAACAAGAGGTGGCTTTATTGCTGAATCTTTAATTGACAATAGACGTATGTCTGTTGGAATACAACAAAACGTTAGTATTTTAAGTGAGATTGCAATTTATACTTTAACAGAAGAAGTACCATTAAAAGACGTCTTAAGTAAAATTAAAGACAAAGAAAAAGGAGCACAAACTAGTATTAGCCACAAAGATTCTAAAGATAAATTGGAAGAGTACTTTTTTGAAGTATTACCAGATTATGACGAAGATAGAGTATACCCAAGTGATATTAAAAAAGTAGTACAATGGTATAATATGTTACAAAAAAATGACATGTTAGACTTTGATACAGCTAAGACTGAAACGTCTGACGAAGAAGAATAAATTGACTTAATTTATAGATCTTAAAAATCCAGCTTTTGCTGGATTTTTTTGTTTATCATTTTTTAAGATGAAACAAATCGACGTACTTTTACAAAAACCTTTTTTTATATGAATTCTAGAGCAGACCAATTAAAAGCATTTGACCGTTTATTGACAATTATGGACGAGCTGCGTGAGCAATGTCCTTGGGATAAAAAGCAAACTATGGAAACCTTACGTCATTTAACCATTGAGGAAACGTACGAGTTAGGTGATGCTATTTTGGAAGACGATTTAGAAGAAGTTAAAAAGGAAATAGGAGATCTTATGTTGCATATGGTTTTTTATGCAAAAATAGGAAGTGAGAAAAAAGCATTTGATATTGCAGATGTTTGTAATGGTATTTGCGAAAAACTAATCCATAGGCATCCTCATATTTACGGAGATGTTACTGTAAAAGATGAAGCAGAAGTCAAGCGTAATTGGGAAAATCTAAAATTAAAAGAAGGAAGAACAAGTGTTTTAGAAGGTGTTCCTAATAGTTTGCCTGCCTTAGTAAAAGCGAGCAGGATACAAGAAAAAGTAGCGGGAGTTGGTTTTGATTGGGAACGACCAGAGCAAGTATGGGAAAAAGTAGAGGAGGAGTTAAATGAATTTAAAGCAGAGGTTGATAAAGGTGATGCTGATGCAATGGAAGACGAATTTGGAGATGTATTATTCTCTATGGTAAATTACGCTAGATTTTTAAAGATAAATCCAGAAAACGCTTTAGAGCGTACTAATAAAAAATTCTCTAAGCGCTTTCAGTATTTAGAGTCAAAAGCAAAAGCATTAAATAAAGATTTAAAAGACATGACTTTGGGTGAAATGGATGTTTTTTGGGAAGAGGCCAAAAAACAGTAATTGGAAAATCTGAGATTTTCACATACTTCAGTTTTTTCGCTTGAAAAATATAATAGATTAAGTTTTGTTTTTAGTTAGAAGTGTGAAAAAATATTTTAAAATCGTGTTATTGTAGGATTTTTTTTCAATAAATATTGAAAACATAAATAGCTCGTAAGGCTTGCTATCATTTAATTGTGTGCTAAAAACTAGGTGTTATAACATGTTGTTTTTTCTAAAATTTTAATTTTTATTCTATTTAAAAAGTCCAAAACTAGAAATGTGTCGTATATACTTATAAATGACATAATCTTTTCAAGATAATATAGTTGATTAATAGCATACATCACTTTGATGTCATTAAAGGAAAATTATTTCTTACAAGCGAAGAGAAGTAATTGGTTAGTTTAGTTAGGAGCCACAATCCTACTTCTTTTTAGGAGTAGGATTTGGTTTTTTATAAAGGTTTTGTCTCTATTATAAAATTGTTTATAACAAAAAAAAAGCACTCATAAAGAGTGCTTTTTTTTTCTGTAAAATAGAAGTAATTTATTTGATTGATACAATTTCTAAATCAAAAATAAGGTTTGCATTTGGTGGTACTGGACCACGACCTGAAGCACCATATCCTAAATAACCTGGTACAAATATTCTAGCTTTATCTCCAACATTCATATTTAGCATAGCTTCTCTAAAACCAGGGACTAAAGTTGCAGACTCGTTATAAGGCATTGCAAAAGGTTGGTATGCACCTTGTTTTGCAGCGTCTTCATTGTATTGGTCATATTTTTTAGCATCAGATTCTATTGTAGAAAAGAAGAAACGTCCATCTTCAAATAATCCAGTACAATCAATTAATACTTGGTCTGACGGTTTTGGTGTAACACCATTTGGATTTGCTTCAACAATCATAACTAATCCAGTAGGGAATTCTTTTACTTCACCTGGTCTATCAGCATTAGCTTTTTTAAAGTTATTAGCAGCTTCTTTAGCTTTTTCTTTCAAAATCTCTTGAGCTTTTACTTCTAAATCTTTTAATTTTTGAGGTAAAAGAGGCTCTTGTTCTGTAAAAACTTTTGCAGCATCAAATGCTTTAGCATCTTTACCTTTACGGATAATATTTAATTTTTGAATAACTACATCTTCTAATGGTTTGTTGCTTCCTGGTGCAACTTTAACGTTAGAGATCGTGTCTTGTACTTCAATACCTTTAACTAATTCTCCAAAAACAGAGTGACAACTTACTCTTGGTGCTCCACAGTTTTTTAAACTTCCGTCTGCGTAAAAAGCATCTAAGTTTTGCTTAGGTATTTCAGTAATAAAAAACTGACTTCCATTAGTATCTAATCCACCAGAATTAGCCATAGATAAAATTCCTGCTTTGTCATGACTTAAGTCTGTGTCAAATTCGCTAAAAAATTTATATCCTGCACTTCCAGTTCCGGTTCCTGTTGGGTCACCACCTTGGATCATAAATTTATCCATTACTCTATGAAAAGTAACACCATTATAAAAAGGTTTACCTTTTAAAGAGTCATCAAGTTTTGGATGTGTACCTTCTGCTAAGCCAACAAAATTAGCCACGACTACAGGTACTTTGTCGTAAAATAACTTAGCAACCATAGTACCTTTGTTTGTAACAAATTCGGCATATAATCCGTCTTCCAAATCAGGATATTTTTCTTGGCAAGATGTGTTAGACATACTAACCAAAAGAGCAATCAATAATAGTTTCATTGTTTTAATTAATTTGTTCATTTTAATATTGGGTTTGTTTCTATTCTTTTTTTGTTATTGAATTAACGGTTACTTTACAAACTAATGGAATGTTAGTACCTATTTTATTTTCGTCTCCATAATAGCCATAAGCCTTGTGTGACGGAAACAAAAAGGTTACCGTTTCTCCTGCTTGCATTAGTTTTAGACCTTCACGTAAACCTGTAAAAAGTTCTTGTTGGTCCATTGCGTAACTTTGAGTTTTTAATTCTGCTTGAGTATAAATGGTTTGTCCATCTAAATCTTTTACGTCATAATTAAAGTTTACAATGTCTGCAAAATCAGGTTTTACAATGCTGTCAGTTTCAATTTTAGTATTGTAGTAGTACCAAAATCCGTTGCCTGAGGTTTTGTAATCATTTTCTGGTTGACTAGCTATTAGTGTTTCAATTGCTTTAATTTCTTTTTTATTTAACGCTTTATTTCTAGCAACAGATTGGTCAATAAAAGAGCCAGAGTTAACCGACTTTGGTTTTCTAGCTTCCGGTGTTTTACAGCTTAAAACAGTAGTTAAGATTAGTAATAGTATGGCTAAATTACGCTTCATGTAGTGCTGTTTTGTATTGTGGTAATATACTAATAAATTTTTCTGTGGTTTGCTCTAAGTTAACATCGCTTTTTCCTCCTGCAGCATTTGTGTGTCCACCACCTTGAAAGTGGGATCTAGACATTTCGTTCACCGAGAAATCGCCTTTAGACCTTAAAGAAATTTTAATGATACCTTGTTGTAAATCCTCGATAAATATAGCAGCAAGTACAACATTGTTTAAAGATAAAGCATAGTTTACAAAACCTTCTGTATCTCCTTTTTTATAATCAAATTGTTGTAATTCTTTTTGAGATAACGTAATGTAAGCAGCTCTAGATTCTGGTACAACTTTTAAATTACTTAAAGCACAACCTAATAATTGCAAACGGTTATAGCTGTTAGTATCGTATACTTGATTGTGTATCATAGTGTTGTCTGCACCTTTGTCTATTAAATTAGCTATTATTCTATGCGTTGCACTTGTAGTAGATCTAAATCTAAACGATCCTGTATCTGTCATAATACCTACGTAAATTGCTGTAGCTATATTGATGTCTATTATAGGTGTGTCCTCTAGCATGTCAATAAAATTATACACCATCTCGCAAGTCGAGCTCATGCTAACATCACTGTACATATATTTTGCAAAATCATCAGGTTGTTGATGATGATCAATCATTATTTTTAATGCACTGCTGTCTTTAAGTACATGTTCCATATCTCCAGTTCTATGAAAAGCATTAAAATCTAAAGCAAAAATAATATCTGCTTCATTTATTGTTTGTTCGCTTTCTTCTTTTTGACTATCATATTTTAAAATCAAATCCTGACCAGGAATCCATTTTAAAAAATCTGGATAATCGTTTGGTACAATAACCGTAGCTAAGTGATTAGTTTTTGTTAAATAATGAAATAAGGCTAGGCTAGAACCAACAGCGTCTCCATCAGGATTTTTATGGCTTACAATTACAATTTTTTTAGGTGTTTCTAATAACTGATTAATTGCTGTAATGTCTTGTTTTGTCATAGCCCACGAAGATACAATTTTTTAATATTCGAATATATTGTTTTTCTTAATAAATGGCGTACTTTTGCACAAAATTAACAAGCACTTTTAACTATAAAAGGATTGTTGTTTTAAATAAATTAGATAACATTAAAATAAAAAAATGGCAACTAACAGAACATTTACAATGCTTAAGCCTGACTCTGTTGAAAAAGGGTACATTGGCGCAATCTTAGAAAAAATTAACGCTTCAGGTTTTAGAATCGTTGCAATGAAATTAACACACATGACTAAGCAAGATGCTGAAGCATTTTACGCTGTACATAGTGAAAGACCTTTTTATGGTGAGTTAGTTGAGTACATGACACGTGGACCAATTGTAGCTGCTATTTTAGAAAAAGATAACGCTGTTGAAGATTTTAGAACTTTAATTGGTGCAACTAATCCTGCTGATGCAGCAGAGGGAACGATCCGTAAATTATATGCAGCGTCTATTGGCGAAAATGCAGTACACGGAAGTGACAGTGATGAAAACGCAGCTATTGAAGGTGCTTTCCATTTTGCTGGACGTGAAATGTTTTAAGTTTTAAAACTATATAAATTAGAAAAATCCAGCTTTTAGCTGGATTTTTTTTTGTTTTATAATTAAAGACTACGAAGTGTTTTGGATTTAAAACAAAAAAAAGCCTCTCTAAATAAATAGAGAGGCTTTAATCTTAAAGATATATGGTAGTTGTTAAATTACTTTAACGTTAACTGCGTTTAATCCTTTTTTACCTTCTTGTAAGTCGAATTCAACTTCGTCACCTTCGCGAACTTCGTCGATTAATCCTGAAATGTGTACAAAATGGTCTTTGTTTACACCTTCTTCTGTTATGAATCCAAAACCTTTAGCGTCATTGAAGAATTTTACTGTGCCTTTACTCATTGTAATAAAATTTAATATTAATTATTTTAATTATTGCAAAGATGGTACCAATAATTTTAATAATGCACTTTTATTTTATTTATTTTCAATTCTTTAGCAATTTTAACTAAAAAAGCCTTTCCGTGTGGAAAGGCTTTTTTTGTAATGATTTAAATAGAAAATATATAATTATACTACTTTTACATTTACTGCGTTCATACCTTTTCTTCCTTCTTGTAAGTCGAATTCTACAACATCACCTTCACGAACTTCGTCGATAAGTCCAGAGATGTGTACGAAATGGTCTTTGTCTGATCCTTCTTCAGTTATAAAACCGAATCCTTTAGAATCATTGAAAAATTTTACTGTGCCTTGAGCCATTGTAATAAAAAAAATTTGTTAATAATGTCTCAAAGATATAATATTTAATAATACTATAAAGTAAATTTTAATTTATTTTAAAAAATATATTTTGCTGGTATTATTTTTAATTATCTCAATATCAGTTTTTTAATTATTTCTTTACCTAGTTCTTCGTTTAATAACTTAATTATTTTTTGGTTACCATAACTAAGCTCTTCTCTAAGTGCGCTAGAGCTTAGTTGTACATAAAGTACGTCTTTTTTTAGCTCGATTGCTGTGGTATAATTAGTAATACCATTACCCATTAATTTTGCCCAAGCGTCTTTTACATTAACTTTATCCAGTCCTTTTTCCAGGTTGTTTTCTGTAACAAAATCTTTTAATGCGTCAGAGATATTAAGTAAGTTGTTGTTTCGTTTTGCCATTAGTCTACGGTTATAGGTATGTAGCGTTTATATAAATACAAATCTTTATTTTGATTCATAATCTGTAATTTGTCTTTGCTAGCGTGTAAAATAGTTTCCTTCCAGTTAGCAAATGGTGTTTTATAATAAAGGTTAAGACTGTCTTTTTCTACTTTAAAAATAAAATGTTCAACATCTTTAGAGGTTTGGTAAGTCCCATTAAAGTTTGGTTTTAGTTTCTTTCTAAACCCAACAGAGTCTTTGTCTATAGTTATATAATCTATTGTTTCGTTTATATTATACACTTTTTTTGTACCATTACTTAAGGTTACTTCGTTTATTTCCCAATAACCCGAAAGGTGTTGCTTTAAATCTTCAGGATTTTTGGAGCATCCCACTAGTACTATTAATAATAGGTAATACGTCTTTTTCATGTTATAATTTAAATATTTCATACGATTGATGTACTTGTTTAACAGCGTTTTCAGTACGTTCGGCATGTGTGTCACTAATAAAAATTTGTCCAAAATTTTCATCATTAACTAATTTAATAATTTGTGCTACACGTGTTTCGTCTAATTTATCAAAAATATCATCTAATAATAAAATAGGATTATCACCACTAATAGCTTTTATACTATCAAATTGTGCTAATTTAAGCGCAATTAAAAATGATTTTTGTTGTCCTTGACTTCCAAACTTCTTAATTGGATAATCGCCTAAATTAAATTCTAAATCATCCTTATGTACACCAACACTAGTATATTGTAATGCCTTGTCTTTATTAATTGTTTTTTTTAATAATTGTTCTAAGCTGTCCTCAAATAAGTCACTTTTATAATTTAAACTAACGTCCTCGTTATTATTACTTATGGCTTTGTATCTAGCCTTAAATAAAGGTATAAATGACTCTAAAAACTGTTTTCTTTTTTCAAAAACAAGGGTTCCATATTGTTGTAGTTGTTGGTTGTAAACATCTACAGTATCATTATTATAAGTGTGATTTGCAGCAAAATATTTAAGCAATGAGTTACGTTGAGATAAAATTTTGTTGTAATTAATTAAATTACTTAAGTAGTTTTTATCGCTTTGGCTAATAACGCTATCAATAAATTTTCGTCTAGTATCACTACCTTCAATAATTAAATCTCTGTCAGCAGGACTTATTATCACTAAAGGTAAAAAACCAATGTGATCACTAAACTTGTCGTAAGCTTTACTGTTTCTTTTTATAATTTTTTTTTGTCCTTTTTTCAGACTTACTACAATGTTTTCTGTTTTTTCGTCTTTGTCATATTCACCATTAATAACAAAAAACTCTTCGTCATATTTAATATTCTGTGATGCTACAGGATTAAAGTAGCTTTTACCAAAGGATAAATGGTAGATTGCATCCAATACATTGGTTTTTCCAACACCATTATTACCAACAAGGCAGTTAATAGTATGGTTAAACTCGAATGATTTAGAGTCGAAATTTTTATAGTTTAAAAGCGCTAAAGATTTTAAAATCATGTAGTTATTGCTAGGATATAGGGTTTTAAATAGGGTAGCCTAATAAGGATGTGCAAATTATTGAAAATTATCAAATAATAACCTTTTATTTCTGAAGAAAAATTATATTTTTGTGCGCATTAATAAAACTAATATGGCGACTTACAAGAAAAGAGGATACAAACCAAATACTAAAGTAGAAAAGGAAATAGAGGTTGAAGAAAGCTCAACAACTGCTGAAGTTTTTAATACATTAGACGAATCTGCAAACAAAGCAGAGGAGTTTGTTGAAAAAAATCAGAAAAACATTTTTATAATAATTGGTGTTGTAGCTGCATTAGCTTTAGGTTATTTAGTTTATCAACAATTTATAGTTAAGCCTAAGCAAGGTGAAGCAATGAATGAAATGTACCAAGCACAAAAATTCTTTAATGAAGCTGTTACAAATGGTGTAGCACAAGATTCTTTATACAACCTTGCACTTAAAGGAGGTGAAGGTAAATTAGGAATGGTAGATATTGCAGACCAATATAGTGGTACTGCTGCAGGAAACTTAGCTAATTATTATGCTGGTATGGCTTATTTAAATATTAAAAATTACGAACAAGCAATTGTTTATTTAGATAAGTTTGAAAGTGAAGATGAAGCATTAGCACCTATGGCTAAAGGCGCAATCGGAGATGCTTTTGTACAATTAACAGATAATGAAAACGCTTTAGATTATTATACACAAGCTGCTAACTTACGTCAAAACGAATTTACAGCTCCAACATACCTATACAAAGCAGGAATTACTGCCTTAGACTTAGGTAAAGCATCTAAAGCATTAGACTTTTTTAATAAAATAAAAGACAACTATCCAAACTCACCAGAAGCTACTCAAGCAGAAGTGTTTATTGGTAAAGCGCAAGCAATGTCTAACTAAATAAGCTTATGGCAACAACAAATTTATCAGCATACGATAAAGCATCAATCCCAAACGGAAAGCAATTTCGGTTTGGGATTGTTGTTTCAGAATGGAATGACAATATTACACAAGGGTTGTTAGAAGGTGCTAAATGCACCCTTTTAGAACATGATGTGCAACCAGAAAATATTTTGGTTTGGGATGTGCCAGGAAGTTACGAGTTAATTTACGGTTCTAAAAAAATGATAGCACAAAACGTTGATGCTGTCATTGCAATTGGAAGTGTAATCCAAGGCGAGACTAAACATTTTGATTTTGTTTGTGATGCAGTAGCCCAAGGTATTAAAGACCTTAATGTTACTACAGAGACACCTGTTATTTTTTGTGTATTGACAGATAATACATTACAACAAGCTATTGATCGTTCTGGTGGCAAACATGGTAATAAAGGTGTAGAGGCAGCAGTTGCAGCTTTAAAAATGGCAACACTGCGCAAAAACGCCTAAAATTCTGTTAACATTTTTTAGCATTCTTAAACAGCCTTTCTGTAGTATTTTCAGTATTTTTGGATATTAATCACATTAAAACTGTAAAGGCTTGTTTAGTCAAAAGAAAAATAAAAAATTTAACTACCAATCCCGTTTTTCTAAAGAAGAAAACTCAGCTGTAAAGCTAAAAGAGAGTTTAAATACTAGCTGGAATGGTTCAAGAAAATCTAAGACTAACTCTAAAAAAAGTAATACGTTATTTTTTTTAGTTGGAGTTTTGCTTTTTTTGGCTGCTTTAATGTACTATTTAGAAACTAAAATTAAGTAATCTTTTACTATGGGATTTCTCTCTAAACGAAAAAATAAAAAATTTGATTATACACCTCGTTTTTACAAAGGTGAGGGCAGTCCATTTGAAATAAAACATAAGTTTGACGAGCATAGGACTACAGTAGGAGACAATCCTAATTTAAAGCAGAAATTTAATAATGCTATTGAAGATTTAAAAAACAATACAGATAAAACTGCCAATAGAAGGATTGTTTTAATTGTAGCTGTTTTAGTGTTTTTATTTTTATTAATTATAGGTTTCGATTTATCTATTTTCTTCCCTAATTAGACTTATGGCAGATATTATTCAACTATTACCAGACCATGTTGCTAATCAGATTGCAGCAGGAGAGGTTGTGCAACGTCCAGCGTCTGTTGTTAAAGAGTTGTTGGAAAACGCTATCGATGCAGATGCAACAGTTATTAAGTTAATAGTTAAGGATGCAGGAAAAACATTAATCCAAGTTATCGATAATGGTAAAGGGATGAGCACCACTGACGCTAGATTAAGTTTTGAGCGTCATGCGACATCCAAAATTAAATCTGCTGAGGATTTATTCCAATTACATACTAAAGGATTTAGAGGTGAGGCATTGGCAAGTATTGCTGCAATTGCACATGTCGAGCTTAAAACGAAACAAGACAATGAAGATCTTGGATCCACTATAATTATTGAAGGTAGTGAAGTTAAGTCTCAAGAAGTTGTAGTAACACCAAAAGGGACATCATTATCCGTAAAACATTTATTTTTTAATATTCCTGCAAGACGTAACTTTTTAAAGTCTAATACAGTTGAATTACGACATATTATAGACGAGTTTCATCGTGTAGCATTAGCACATCCATCTATTAGCTTCTCTATGTTTAGTAATGGAAGTGAGATTTTTAATTTGCCAGAAAGCAATTACAGACAGCGTATTGTAAATATTTTTGGAACTAAAACTAATGAGAAATTAGTGCCTGTAGAAGAAGCAACTGAGGTGTTAACCATTTCTGGATTTGTTGGTAAACCAGAGTTTGCTAAAAAATCTAGAAACGAACAGTTTTTCTTTGTCAATAACCGTTTTATTAAAAGTGCCTATTTAAATCATGCTATTAACTCAGCTTTTGAAGGCTTACTTAAAGATGGTGCACAGCCTAGTTATTATTTAAATTTGACGGTAAATCCGCAAACAATAGATATAAATATTCATCCAACTAAAACCGAAATTAAGTTTGATGACGAACATACATTATACGCTATATTAAGATCTGCAGTAAAACATAGTTTAGGGCAGTTTAATATTGCTCCAGTTTTAGATTTTGACAGAGATGCAAATTTGGATACGCCATACAGTTACCAGCAAAAAGGAATGCCAAGTGTGGAGGTGGATCGTACATTTAATCCTTTTAAAGAGGAAACACCTAAAGTTAAAAATGTCTCTAACTACAAAAAAGAATCTGTTGCTACAGCAAGTTGGGACAGTTTATATGTTGGTTTAGAATCTAAAGGAACAAAAACCAATACAGAGTTTAGTGAAGTGCATTTTGAAAGCGAACCAAATACCGAGAGCTTTTTTAAAAATGAAAATGAAGTAGAAACAAAGCAATCCACTTATCAATTAAATAATAAATTTATAATAAGTACCATAAAATCTGGAATGTTAGTTATAGATCAGCATCGCGCACACCAACGTGTATTGTATGAAGATTATTTAAGACATATTACAATTAAGGAAGGTGTAAGCCAACAACTATTATTTCCGTTAGACCTACACTTTTCAAAGCAAGAAATAGCATTAATAAATCAATTAAAAGAAGACTTGGAGTCTACAGGTTTTGTTTTTCAATCTATTAAAGATGAAACAGTAGAAATAACAGGTGTACCAGTTAATGTGCCAGAAAGCGAAGTATCCATAATCTTAGAGCAATTAATTAGCGATGTAGAAAATGAAGTACCAGATAGCAACTTTTCTGCAACAGATTTATTAGCAAAATCTATGGCTAAAAGCTTAGCGATTAAAACAGGACAATCATTAACCAATACAGAGCAAGAACATTTGGTAAATCGTTTGTTTGCCTGTAAGGAACCTAATGTGTCACCTACTAACAGAACCACTTTTATTACGATGTCTGTGGATGAGTTAGAGAAAAAATTTATGTAAAGTATGATGAGAATAACAGATACTGTAAAACATTTAATAATCATAAACGTACTTATTTTTGTAGGTACAATGACTGTTGGAGATGGTCGTTTGTTTTATGATTTATTTGCAATGCATTTTCCTGCAAGTGATGCTTTTAAGCCTTGGCAAGTAGTAACACACATGTTTATGCATGGTGGATTTACACATCTATTATTTAATATGTTTGCATTATGGATGTTTGGAAGTCCAGTTGAGCAACGTTTAGGTCGAAATAAATTTTTGTTTATTTACTTTTCTGCTGGTTTAGGAGCTGTATTGTTCCAATTATCAGGTTATTATTGGGATTATCTTCCTGCTTTAAAAAGTTTAATGGAGTCTGGTTTAAGTAAAACCGCTATTAATGATATTATTAATTTTAATATTTTAGATGGTAACCAATACACAGGACAACTGTTACAAGAACAACTAACCGTGTATTTAACAGATAATAATATTAGCGCAAGTGTAATTAATCAGGCGTCTTATCAGGCATTATTTGAGACTAATGTATTAATCCATAATAGTACAATGGTTGGAGCATCAGGTTGTATTATGGGTGTTTTAGCAGCTTTTGGTATGATGAATCCAAACGCAGAGTTAATGATGATTTTCTTACCTATACCTATTAAAGCTAAATATTTTATTCCAGGAATTATACTATTGGATGTAATATCAGCGTTTACTGGTCAATCCTTTTTTAGCCCAAGCAATACAGCATATTTGGCTCACGTTGGTGGTGCAATTATAGGGTTTATAATTATGTGGTATTGGCGTAAAACACAATTTAATAAAAACCGTTGGGATAGATAAAAATGAATCAAATAGAGCAACTTAAATATAAATATGCAAGACTTAATGTCTTAGAAAAAATTATAGCAGTAAATGTTATTATTTTTCTATTTGCTGCTTTGTTTAGAAAGGTTATACCTGGTTTTTTTTCATGGATATATTTGCCTAGTAACTTTTGGGCTTTTTTAAGTAAACCATGGACTATAGTTAGTTATGGTTTTTTACATTTTGATTTTTTACACCTATTATTTAACATGTTATGGCTTTATTTTTTAGGACGTATGATGTTAAATCTGTTTAGTCCTAAAATGGCTTTAAATATTTATTTTATGGGTATTATAACAGGAGGATTAGTCTTTTTATTAGGTTATAATATTTTTCCTAATATATTTACTGCTAATGCTTATGTTTTGGGTGCTTCAGCAGGTGTTAGAGCGTTACTTATTTTTATCTGTGCTTATATGCCCAATAAGGATATAAGGTTTTTTACGTTTAATCTTAAACTATGGTGGATTGGAGCAGTACTTATAGGTCTTGACATTTTAGGTATTGTAAACGGAAATAACCAAGGTGGTAGTTTAGCGCATCTTGGAGGTGCTATTTTAGGTTATGTATATGCTAAACAATTAGTCAAAGGTCAAGATATTGGAACTGGATTTGGACGTTTTATGGATTGGTTTAGTATGTTATTTAAAGCTAAACAAAAAGTGAAAATGAAAACGGTTCATAAAAAAAGTAAAGTTGCAGGTTATAAAAAAGAAGAGTTTAATCAATTTAATAATCAGAAAAAAATTGATGCTATTTTAGACAAAATAAGTAAAAGTGGATATGATAGTTTGTCTAAAGAAGAAAAAGAATATCTATTTAAAGCAGGAAAGTAGTCACTAATTAGTGTATATGAAAAACTTAAGATTTTTCGAAAAAGTTGTCTTTATCATCAATTCCATTGTGGCTTTTTTGTTACTACTCTCTTATGTTTTACCTAACATTCCTCCAAAATCCTTTGCAATACTTTCTGTTTTAAGTTTAGGCGTTCCTTTATTAATCTTGCTTAACGTTTTATTTTTTGTGTATTGGTTGTTTAAAATCAAAAAGCAACTGTTATTATCACTTGTAGTTATTTCTATTGGTTATTTTTTATTTGGATCCTTATATAAATTTTCTAATTGGGAAGAAAACGATGCTGAAAGTTTGTCTATAATGAATTATAACGTCCGTTTATTTAATCTTTATGATTGGATACCAGAAAAGGATATAGATTTAAAGTTAGTACAATTTGTTAAGGAGCAAAGTCCGCAAATTTTATGTATTCAAGAGTATCATCCTCAGGATAATATTGATTTTTCGTTTTATAAATTTAATTATCAAAAACTAGAAGGTAAAAAAACTAAATTAGGTCAAGCTATTTTTTCTCAATATCCAATTATTAATTCGGGTTCTGTTAATTTTCCTAATACAGCCAATAATGCCATATTTGCAGATATAGTTAAAGGTAAAGATACTGTCAGAGTTTATAATTTACATCTGCAATCGCTAAGGATTGATCCTAGAGTTCAAAGCTTAACGACCGAAAATTCTGAAAAATTATTAAACGGAATCGGAAAGACCTTCAAGCTTCAACAAACGCAAACCGAGTTGTTTTTAGAGCACAAGAAAAAAAGTCCTTATAAAGTCATTATTTCTGGAGACTTTAACAATTCTGCTTTTTCATATGTTTACAATGCTATAAAGGATGATATGAAAGACACCTTTAAGCAACAGGGTAATGGTTTTGGACGTTCTTATAATTTTAAATTTTTTCCATTAAGGATAGACTTTATATTAGTAGATAAATCATGGACAGTAAATAGTTTTAAGACCTTTGATGTGGAGTTTTCGGACCACTATCCTATAATGACTAAAGTTAGTTTTTAACTATTGTAACTATTAAGCTTAGGCGTGATTAACTGTGACTAAGTCATCATCATGCAATCCGTGAAGTCGGCTATAATATGTATAACCAATCCTAATCCAATAATCCTTGTCTTTTTAGGTATTAGTAATGCGATATAAACAATAATCGCATAGTAGGAGTGTAGTGGATGGAAATTAATACTACATCTATTAGGAGCAAAAATAGGAGTGGCTAATAAATGGTCCAAATCAATTAGCATACCAAGTAGCATAATCCCTAAAGCGTACTTCCATTGTTTTTTAAAAAATAGTAAAGCAACGATTACAGGTACTATAAAATGAATGCCATAATGTATAATGTCTTTATACATTTAAGGTTGTATTTGGTTTTCTAAATAGGGTAGTGCATTTGTACCTTCATTAAATAACAAGTCTAAAATACTTAAATTATTAATGTAGCCATGCTTTTCTGTAAATACTTGGTTGTAAGTTTCAAATACATTAGGCTGTTCTTGCCTAGCATTTGTTAAAAAGCGTAAATCGGTAAGTGTTTTTGGTTCTTTTTCAAATGTTGTTGTAAATTTTGGTGTAATATCCAATTGTAAACACTCAGTAATAACCTCAAAACATTTTAAATTATGATCAAATATAAAATTTGACTTTAATTTAAAAAGCGGTTGTAATTCATCTGCATAAAACTCAAAAAAAGGTGACGTACGATAAGCAGACTCTAAACTTTTCCAGTGTAATAACTGCCATTTTTCGCGATCACTTATTTTTACATCCTTGTATAACTGACGTTCTTTATGACTATGAATAACAGGAACGCTTAGTTGTAGCTTTCCATTTGCTGCGTATATATAGGCTCTGTTTCTGTACGATTGTTTTTGGTAGTTATCATTAATTTCAAACGTAACACTATTAGCATTTGCTATAGTAGTAAACTGAGCAATGCTTGGAAAATAGGTAGGATGAAGTAAAATGTCCATTAATTGGTACAATCTATTAGTATTGACTACGCTTTTTTACGTTTTCTGTATTTATTAAATCCATAGATTAAACCTAACAAGACTAAAAACGGAATGAAATATGAGGTTAATTTTCCATTACCACCAACAGTAGTAAATAATCTATTCCAGCGTATTTTGTTAATACCTTTGGCGTTCGAGTCCCAACTCATCCAAACTAATACAGGTTTTCCAACGACATGGTCAAACGGTACAAATCCCCACATTCTGGCATCTTGTGAGTTGTGTCTATTATCTCCCATCATCCAATAATAATCTTCAGTAAAAGTATAAGAGTCTACAAGCTTGTCATTAATTAATATTTGGTTACCGTTTACTTTAAGTGTATTGCCCTCATAGGCTGTAATAGCACGTTTGTAAAGTGGTAAATTGTCCAAAGTAAGTGCAATAGTTTTTCCTGCTTCAGGAATGTATAATGGGCCAAAAAAGTCACGATTCCATGTATAACCTTGTGATTTTGGAAAAATGTTTTCGGTTGTACTATTTGATAGATCTTTAGTTACAGTTAAAACATCAGGATCGCTAGTCATTATATTAGCTAAATCTTCTGTTAAGTTAACATAAAGTGCTTTTTCAGCAATTTCTAGTTTTAATAAATCGAATGACTTTTGATCCAAATTTGATAAAAACCTAACCTCAGTCGAGTCCTGTTTAAGGACTTCTGTTCCAATCTTTTTAACTTTTAAGTAATTTTGAAACTCTGGTTTGTTCCAGTTATCAGTAGGTGTTTTAAATACGTAACGTTCATAATTTTCTGTGATACCATATTTTTGGTAAATGGACTCAGCAGAAACATCGTTGAGAATAACTTTATAAAAAAACTGTAATTTAGCTCTGTCTGGTAATTCATTTTTCTTACCATTTATGTATACATAACCATCTTTAATTGATAATGTATCACCTGGTAATCCAACACAACGTTTTACGTAATTAGTCTTTTTATCTACTGGTTTATATCTAACACCACCATTTTCATTATTAATATCAACTAGAGTATCTACAGGCCAATTAAAAACTACAATATCGTTACGTTTTATAGATTGAAATGCAGGAAATCTAAACTTAGGTAGTTGTGGGAATTTAAAATATGAAGGTATTGATGTTCCAGGAATAGCGTCATGAATCATTGGTAAAGCAACAGTTGTTTCTGGCGTACGTGCACCATAGTGAACTTTACTAACAAATAAGAAATCACCAACTAATAATGTTTTTTCTAAAGAGGACGTAGGAATAACAAAAGGTTGTATAAAATAAGTATGGACAATAGTAGCAGCTACAACCGCAAATAATATAGAACTTACCCAATCACCTAATTCTGTTCTTGGTTGTAAACTTCTGTCTTTAACGTGATTTAGGTCTTTGGCAGCATAGTTTAAATAAAAGCTATAAAAACCTAGTGTAAATATGGCTAAAAAAGTATCTAATGCAGTATTTTTTTTAAAACTTCTAGCAATTTCTACCCAAACTACCGGAAACAAAATTAAGTTAACAATAGGTAAAAATAGTAAAATGGTCCACCACCAAGGTCTATTTATAATTTTCATTAAAATAACAGCATTATATACAGGTATAAAGGCTTCCCAAGCTTGTCTTCCTGCCTTAATGTATAGTTTCCAAGTAGCTAAACCATGTAAAATTTGTATGACAAAGAAAAATATAATCCACTGCGTTACGTCCATATTATTTTTATTAAGGTAGTTGTCTAAAAGACTTTGGTTAGTTGTTAGTTACAAATGTTGTTAAAAATAATAAAGTTACCCAATATTTAACACATCTTTCATAGTAAATACGCCAGTTTTATCAAATATCCACTCAGCAGCAATTACTGCACCAAGAGCAAAACCTTGCCTATTATGTGCTTCGTGCTCAATTTTTATGGTATCAATTGGGCTATTATAACTTATTGTGTGCGTTCCTGGTACATCTGTAATACGTTTTGCCTGTATTGCAATACTCTGTTGGTCTTTAGCTTTTTCTAAATCCCAACTCGTGTAAGCCATATTATTTTGTATAATACCTTCGGCAAGAGTAATAGCAGTTCCACTTGGAGCATCTAGTTTTTGTGTGTGGTGTATTTCTTCAATATCAACTTTATAATCTTCTAATTTAGCCATCATTTTAGCTAAGTATTGATTAAGTTCAAAAAAGATGTTAACGCCTAAACTAAAATTAGAAGCATAAATAAAAGCTCCTTTTTGTTTTTCGCAAAGCGAAACTATAGCGTTGTATTTTTCTAACCATCCTGTGGTACCAGATATTACAGGTACATTATGGTTTATACAATTACTAATGTTATTATAAGCAGCAGTTGGGACACTAAAGTCAATAGCAACATCTGCAGTCGTAATATCGTAATCTTTATCTTGAGACGTTTTGATTACTATAGTGTGCCCACGTTGTAAAGCAATAGCTTCTATTGCTTTTCCCATTCTACCATAGCCTAGTAAAGCGATTTTCATGAAATAGTATTTAATTAAAATTGAAAATTTAAAGATAGACCAACGCGTCCTACGTTATCAAATTCTTCAATCTTATAATGCGGTCTTAAACTTAAGTCATTACTAATGTTATATTGAAGCAAGTGCGCGTCAACATTGGCATCTATAATATTTAAAGCGTATAATCCAAAGGTAACTAGTAAGGATAGCTCTTTGTTTCTTCTATAATTTTTTTGTGCTTCACGCAAACCATCATCGGTTAACCTATTCTGGAACTCGTCATCACTAAAACCAGCCAATCTTCTTTTATAAGCATCTCTTACACGATTATATTGCTTGTTATTGTCAATATAAAAATAGACACCTGTCCCAATAGCAGCGTAAACAATTGGTATTTTCCAGTACTTACCATTGTAAGCCTGACCTAAACCAGGTAATATTGCAGAGTAAAAAGCAGCTTTAGATGGAGCCAATGGATCATACGCTTTAACTTGTTTTAAAACAGTTGAGTCGATTATGACAGCTTTTTCTTTTTTATTTTTCTTCCTTGTTTTTAGTACTTTGGTATCAGGTAGGCTTTCTATTTCTACTTTCGTAGAATCAGAGCCTTCTTGCGCAAAAGATAGTGCACAAATGAAACAACATATAATAACAAGTATGTGTGACTTATTTATCACCTTCTACTAACTTTTTAATACGATTAAAATCCTCTTCAGAATGAAACGGAATGGTTATTTTTCCTTTTCCATTACTAGCTACTTTAACGTCTATTTTGTGTCCAAAGTATTCAGAAAAAGCAACGACACCTTTTTTAACATATTTTGGTAATTCTTCTGCTTCTTTTTTAACAGGCGTCTTAACCTCGTTAGTCGTATTGTAGTTTCGTACTAAAGTTTCAGTATCTCTTACAGATAATTTATTGCTTAGTATTTTTTCGTAAATTTCTAACTGTATATTTTGGTCTTCTATGTTTATTATAGCACGACCATGACCCATTGATAAAAATCCATCTCTCATACCAGTTTGGATAATTGGGTCTAATTTTAATAAACGTAAATAGTTAGCAATAGTACTACGTTTTTTACCAACACGTTCGCTCATTTGCTCTTGTGTTAGTTGGATTTCGTCAATTAAACGTTGGTAACTTAAAGCAATTTCTATTGGATCTAAATCTTGACGTTGTATGTTTTCAACCAATGCCATTTCTAGGCTTTCTTGGTCATTTGCTATTCTAATATAAGCAGGTACAGTTTCTAATCCAATTAATTTTGAAGCACGAAAACGACGCTCTCCAGAGACTAATTGGTAACTTTCAAATCCTAATTTTCTAACAGTAATGGGTTGTATAATACCCAACTCTTTAATAGAAGATGCTAATTCGCGTAAAGCTTCTTCGTTAAAGTTAGTTCTAGGCTGAAATGGATTCATTTCAATAAAGTCTAAATCTAGCTCGACTATATTACCTATTACTTTGTCTGCGTTTTTATCTTTTGCAGATTGTATATCGTTTTCGGGATCTTTTAATAATGCTGAAAGTCCACGTCCTAAAGCCTGTTTTTTGGTTGCCTTCGCCATAAATTAGGAGTTTTTTGTAATAATTTCTTTAGCTAAACTTAAATAGTTACTTGCACCTTTACTAGAAGCATCATAATTTATAATGCTTTCTCCATAACTAGGTGCTTCACTTAGTTTTACGTTACGTTGTATGATGGTTTTAAAAACCATATCGTTAAAATGCTTTTGTACTTCTTCCACCACTTGATTGGATAAGCGTAAACGCGAATCGTACATGGTTAGTAATAATCCTTCAATATCTAATTCTGGATTATGTATTTTTTGAACACTTTTTACCGTATTTAATAACTTACCTAAACCTTCTAATGCAAAATACTCGCATTGGATAGGAATAATTACAGCATCTGAAGCAGTTAAAGCGTTAAGGGTTAATAGACCTAATGATGGTGCACAATCTATAAGTATATAGTCGTAATCATCTTTTATATCCTGTAATGCTTTTTTAAGCATGTATTCTCTTTGGTCCTTATCCACTAATTCAATCTCAATAGCAACTAAGTCAATATGAGCAGGGATTATATCAAGATTAGGTGTATCAGTCTTGACAATAGCTTCTCTTGCTGTATTTGTATGTTCTAATAATTGATAGGTACCAATGTCTACGTTTTCAACATTAATCCCTAAACCAGATGATGCATTTGCTTGTGGATCTGCATCAATTAATAGTACTTTTTTTTCTAGAACACCTAACGATGCAGCTAAGTTAACAGAGGTTGTTGTTTTACCAACACCACCTTTTTGATTGGCAATTGCTATTATTTTACCCATTAATTTGAATTGGTTTTAATTGAAATTTAGCTTTTAACTAAAGCTAAAAGTCCAGCGTAAAAATACAATTATTTATGAGGAAATGAAATGTTAGTTGTTAACACTTAATCAAACTTTAGTGCTAGTAGTTGTAACTATTAGATAATTTGTTGGTTTATAAAATTTAAAACAAAGATTTAGAATGGGTTAGGGCTTTTAACTACTTTGTTTTTTTTATAGTTATCTAATTTTTGATATCATTTTATTTTAAACAGAAATAGCTAAGAATATGCTTATTTTTTATAAGTAACTGTTAGTCAGTGTTTAAAAAATCTTTAATTTTAGTATTATAATCTTCACCATAATATTTTAAGAATTTCCCGTTTGGTTTTATGATAATAAAAGCAGAACACATTTCGCGCTCAGTAAAAATATTATTTGAGAAGAAACCAGAATCCATGATGAAATTATTTTTCATAGCTACACGATCCATTAAATAAGCATCTTTAGTAAATACAAAAAAATCTGATAAACCTTGACCTCTTGAAACTTTCGAAGACATTTTTATATTAAATTTTAAGCTTTTTAAATAATTTGATCCATTTTCACGCATAGAAATACAGTTGTCAGCTTGTTGTCTAAAATGGATTAAAACAGCGTCTTGTGATGAAATTTTATAAGGCAATTCTTGCTCTATTTTTTTACGGATGACTTTATATTCTTTACTTTCAATTTGCCCATAATACTCTTTAATATGACGTTTGTACTCATTATTAAAAGTTGTATTTATGTTTTCATTTGAAACAATAGAAGCATTTGTGCTACCAATACCATTACTACTTCCGCAGGACACTAGTACTACAAACGTAATTATAGTTATGGATAATTTTTTTAAAAGTCCCATGTGATTCTAATCTATTAAAATCTCTAAAATCTTAATCGCAGCTTCGCTAATTTTAGTTCCAGGTCCAAAAACAGCAACAGCACCAGCATCAAATAAATATTGGTAATCTTGTTTAGGTATGACACCACCTACAATTACCATAATATCTTCGCGACCATACTTTTTAAGCTCTTCAATAACCTGAGGCACTAATGTTTTGTGTCCAGCAGCTAAAGATGACACACCAAGTATGTGTACGTCATTTTCTACTGCCTGTTTTGCGGCTTCATGTGGTGTTTGAAATAACGGTCCAATATCCACATCAAAACCAACATCTGCATAACCTGTAGCTACAACTTTTGCACCACGATCATGTCCATCTTGTCCCATTTTGGCAATCATAATACGAGGTCTACGACCATCTTGCTCTGCAAATTGATCTGCCAATGCTTTTGCTTTTGCAAAAGATTTATCGTCTTTAATTTCTTTACTATACACGCCTGAAAAAGATTTAATTTGTGCTTTATAACGTCCAAAAACAGCTTCTAATGCATCACTTATTTCGCCTAAAGTAGCACGTTCTCTAGCTGCTATTACAGCTAAAGCTAATAAATTTTCTTGACCTGTTTTAGCAGCTTCGGTTAAATTTGCTAGCGCTTTATTAACTTGGTCTGTATTTCTTTCAGCTTTAATTTTTTCTAAACCTTCTATTTGTTGTAGACGTACAGTTTGATTATCAACTTCTAAAGTTGTAATTGCATCCTCTTGGTCTAAAACATATTTATTAACACCAACAATTATATCTTGACCAGAGTCAATACGTGCTTGTTTGCGTGCAGCAGCTTCTTCAATACGAAGTTTAGGTATACCAGCTTCAATCGCTTTTGTCATACCTCCAAGTGCTTCGACTTCTTCAATTAAAGACCATGCTTTTTCTGAAATATCATGAGTTAGTTTTTCTACATAAAAACTTCCAGCCCAAGGATCTACTGTTTTTGTAATATTAGTTTCTTCTTGTAAAAATATTTGAGTGTTACGTGCAATACGTGCCGAAAAATCTGTTGGTAAAGCTATAGCTTCATCCAAAGCATTTGTGTGTAAACTTTGTGTACCACCAAATGCAGCAGCTGCTGCTTCAATAGTTGTACGCGCCACATTATTAAATGGATCTTGCTCTGTTAAGCTCCAACCACTTGTTTGACAGTGTGTACGTAAGGCTAAACTTTTTTCGTTTTTAGGATTAAATTGACTTACCATTTTAGCCCAAAGCATTCGTGCAGCGCGCATTTTGGCAATTTCCATAAAATGATTCATACCAATTGCCCAGAAAAAGGATAGTCTAGGCGCAAAGGTGTCAATATCCATTCCTGCATCTAGTCCTTTTTTAATATATTCTAGACCATCTGCTAATGTATAAGCCAGCTCGATATCACAAGTTGCACCAGCTTCTTGCATATGGTATCCCGAAATACTTATACTATTAAATTTAGGCATATTTTTGCTAGTGTATTCAAAAATATCCGATATAATTTTCATTGAAGGCGTAGGAGGATAGATGTAAGTATTACGCACCATAAATTCCTTTAAAATATCATTTTGTATGGTTCCAGCTAATAGTTCTGGTTTAACACCTTGCTCTTCTGCAGCTACAATGTAAAACGCCATTATTGGTAATACTGCACCATTCATAGTCATAGATACAGACATTTTATCTAACGGTATTTGGTCAAATAAAACTTTCATGTCCTCAACAGAGTCTATTGCAACTCCTGCTTTACCAACGTCACCAACTACACGTTCGTGATCGGAATCGTACCCTCTGTGTGTGGCTAAATCAAATGCAACGGATAGTCCTTTTTGACCTGCTTCTAGATTACGTCTATAGAAGGCATTGCTCTCTTCAGCAGTACTAAAACCTGCATATTGGCGTATGGTCCATGGTCTTCTAACATACATTGTGCTATATGGTCCACGAAGGTTTGGAGCTAACCCAGCAACAAAATCTAAATGACTAACCTCTTTTAAATCATCTTTGGTGTATTCTGATTTTACAGGTATGTCTTCAGCAGTTAAAAAAGGCGTGTTAGTTAAAGGCTTAGCACTTTTGCTATCTGTTTTTAGCGTTATATGTTGAAGGTCTTTTCTGGACATTGTCTGATTATGTTTGTTGTGTTTAATAAGCTACCATATAAATTTAAAACGTAATCGTTTTAATTATGGTTGTGACCTGTGTGATCTTCTTCCTTTTGTTGCTTTACAGGTGCATTGACAGGTCTTTTATTAAAATCTATTGGTTGATCTTTAGGTTGATTAAGAGATAAGTCTACAGTTGTAAAATCTATTGTATTAAATTTTGAATAAAATAAGTCTAATGCTATAAAGGTCGCTAGGTTTGTGTCTCTAGAATATGACGTATTGCTTCGTAATGGTGGAGCAAATATCTCAGAATTCATGCTATTTGTACTTTTTAAGGCATTTAAAGTTTGTTGTAACCCTTTATCTTTTATACTGTCTATTATACAAGTTATAGCTGTACTATTATAATTTAAATGGTTACCATCCCATAATTCTTGTTTAGATTTTAATACATCATATACCGCTTTGGTATGTGGAGTAACGGTTTGCTCTAAAGCGGTTCTGTTTGAAATATAATTACTTATATATGCTCTGTAAGCTCTTAGTTTATTTTTAGTTTTAGGATCGTATTTATTTACTATATCCTGTTCAAAAGCATACAATGCCTCACTTAATAAATCGTCATATCCAGAGTTGCAATTTACTGCTTTAGGTAGGTCTGCGTATTTAAATTCAGCTAATTTTACTTCAGCTTTTTTACAACTTACATTTAAAGTTATAATCAATACTAAGGCTATTTTAAAAATACGTGTGTTCATAATTAAGTAAAAATTTATTCGGTTTTTAATCTGTTTTGTTCTAAAGTTTCGGCAAGTCTTTTTTCTATGATAGGAATAATTAAAGTTTTTCTTGGGTTAGTTTTTAAAAACGGAAATAACTCTAATTCATCTTTCATTTTATCGTCTTTATTAGGATGTTTATTAGTTCCTAATAATATAATTTTACCATTATCAAACAATTCTTGTTCTTTGGTTGCACTTTCTTTAATTTTTTTCTGAATAATGCCTTCTTTTAACTGAGCAATAAAACCACCATTAGCTTCAATATCTTTAAATAAGATTAAAGCTTTTTCAGCTAACTGTGTTGTTAAAGTTTCAATATAATAACTACCATCTGATGCATTATTTACAGCGTCAAAATAGCTTTCGTTTTTTAAAATTAAAAGTTGATTACGTGCTATACGCTCTCCAAACTCGTTGTCTTTATGGTAAATGGCATCGTAAGGTAAATTAAATACTGTGTTTGCACCACCAAGTATAGCACTCATGCACTCTGTAGTGGTACGTAACATATTGGTGTTGTAATCGTAGATTGTTTTATTACGTTTGGTAGGAATAGCATTAATAATTAATTGAGCTTGGCAATTGTACTCTGCTGCTAAGGTATTGTATAGCGAGCGTAAGGCTCTAAGTTTTGCAATTTCAAAAAAATAGTTAGTACCAACAGCTGTATTAAAATAAACTTTTTTTAACTCCGCACTATTGTTGGTTTTATCGTTAAAGTATTCATTTAAATGTGCTAATCCGTAAGCTAATTGTTGTACAATTGAAGCACCTGCATTTTGATAAGTCGTGGTATTGACTGTAATTTGATTTGATAAAACAACCGCATTGTTAGTGGTTTCAAACCAATTTCCTGTAGCTGCCAAATGTCCAATAGGGTCAACAATAACTTGTATATTAGAATTTATTGTGTTTAGGTTACTAATATATTCTGAATCTGAAAATAGTAATTCTAATTGTATTTTAGTAGCGTTTAAATCTATATTCTCAAGTGTTTTTAAAGCTGAAGTTTCTTTATTTGGAATTATAAATTTAATGGTATCTGCACCTCTTTCTATAGCATCTATGGCTTTACGATTAGATGCTTTTTCATTTTGAACAAAAATAATTTGACCAACAGACCATTGTTGTGGTTGTAGTTTTAAAGTATCCAACATTTCATCTTGATGATAAAAAGGACGTACATCAATACCTTCAGTCGTTTTCCAAATTAGTGTATTGTTGTAATCAGCACCTTTTAAGTCTACTTGGATTTTTTGTTTCCAAGCTTTAGATGATACTTTTTCAAATGCAGAAAAAAGGGATTTAGTCATTGTTTTTAATTTTTAAACTGTCTTCATACTCGATGATATAAATATCCTCGTTTTCTTTTTTCATGTAATATTTTTCTCTTGCAAAAGTCTCTAAACCATCTTCTGTACTTAGTTTTTTTATAGCTTTTTTATCTTTTGCAATTTCTTTTTTATAGTAATCTTTCTCGTCTTCCAGCTTGTTGTATTCTTGGTTGACTTCGTGATGACTTATTAATGAGTTGGTGTCAAAAAAAATCATCCATACACCAAAACTGATAAGGATAATTATATATATGTTTTTGTACCACTTCATTGTATTTGTTATTGTAGTTTTTCGTTAATAATAGTCTTAACAATGTCCACTGCTACAGTATTATATTTATTGTTAGGTATTATTATGTCAGCATATTCCATCATTGGTTGTATAAACTGTTGATGCATTGGTTTTAGTGTATTTTGGTATCTTGCTAAAACCTCGTCTATATCTCTTCCGCGTTCAGTGATATCTCGTTTTAATCTTCTTATTAATCGTTCGTCGCTGTCTGCATGAACAAATATTTTAATATCAAACATTTCTCTAAGCTCAGGATGTGTTAGTATCAAAATACCTTCCACTATCATAACTTTTCTTGGTTTTGTTTTGATGGTGTCTCCTGTTCTGTTGTGTTTTACAAATGAATACACAGGTTGTTCTATGATTTGTCCATCTTTTAAATCTTTTAGATGTTGTTCTAACAAATCAAAATCTATGGATCTTGGATGGTCAAAGTTGATTTTGATTCGTTCGTCATACGACAAGTGACTTGTATCTTTATAATACGAATCTTGAGAAATTATCCCAACTTCGCCTTCAGGCAACTGATTTAAAATTTGATTAACAACTGTTGTTTTTCCACAACCAGTACCTCCTGCAATTCCAATTATAAGCATATTCTATTATTAAATCTTTGGTGACAAATTTAATAATTCTAAGTTATCTAATTGGTATTTTTATAACGTATTAATTTGGTAAATTGTTATTGTGTAAGTCTTGCTGAAATTTTTTTTATAAACTTTAGCTTTAGAATAAAAAATAAAGTGAAATGTTTTATAATTTTAGAATAAATTTTTAAGGTTAAATCATTGATTTTTAATATGTTTTGATGTTGTAGTCCTGTGTGTTTAGAATTTTAATATTTTTTCTGGTTTTAGTTAAAAGAAAAAATGTATATTTGCACCTCCAAAAAGGAAACCCTTTGCGGGAATGATAATCAATTCGGGGTGTCGCGTAGCCCGGTTATCGCGCCACGTTTGGGACGTGGAGGCCGCAGGTTCGAATCCTGCCACCCCGACCAAAAAAAAGCTTCAGTTTTACTGAAGCTTTTTTTTATTCTAATTTTATATAATTCTCTGAATATATTCTTGATCCATTCTCGTCCAATTCTACTTGACTAAATTTATTTTTTGAAAGTATTAGTTCGTATTCAAAGGTTTTTCGAAGTTTCATGATATTATCCATAGTTAATGAACCATATTCAACATGTTCCGTTAGAATATTATCATTAATGTTGTATTTACCAAAAGCAAACCATTCGGTTGAATCTGCAGGTCTTTTTTTACTCCACATAAATTTTCCATCGGTAAACAATTTAATTTGTTTTTGATTGGCATTGGAGATTGTGGAATCTTTGATTTTATCGTTGACATAGTTATAGAAACTTACTAATTGCCAGGCACCTTGAAGATTTTTACTTTTATTGTCTGTTTTAATTTCTGTAAAATCCTTTGTGCTGGTTTCGCGGTTTATGTCACTATTATTATTACAAGAAAATAATAATAGCAGAATTACTGAAAGTAGTATTGTGTTTTTCATAATTCGTTAATTAAGTTGTTGATTTACTACAATTTACGAAAAAATAATGAAAACTTTTTTGTTAGTACAGAATATATTTAAACCATATTAAAACCATTTGAAAAAGAAACCAGAAATTAATACTGCCACGACAAGCAATAGTAATATTATTGCTACAAAGCCACTTGTTAATTTAGTTGTTTTGTCTTTTTGTAAAATGTAATCTTTTCTATCTTCGTTTTTATCTTTTATTAAACTCATATTTTAGTTTTATTTGTTAATGTATACTGTTTTTATATTTACAAATTCTAATATTCCTTCTTTTGATAATTCTCTACCGTAACCTGAGGCTTTTGTTCCGCCGAAAGGCAATCTAGGATCAGATTTTACCATTTCGTTTATAAATAAAGCACCATCAGGGATTTGACTGATATTATCATAAATGCCATCAATATCTTCTGTGAAAATCATTGTGCCCAAACCGAATCTAGAATTTTTAGCTAGCTGTAGAGCATCTTGTTTATCCTTAGCTTTAATGATTGCTGCTACAGGTCCAAAAGTTTCTTCATCAAAAACTGGCATTCCAGGCGTAACATTAGTAATTATAGTTGGTTGGTATTTTGCTTTTTCTCTGGTATTACCATAGTGCACAGTTGCGCCTTTTTTTAATGACTTGGTTACTTGTTTTTCTAATTCTTCAGCTAAATCTTCTCTTGCCATGACGCTCATATAGGTGTCTTTGTCTTCAGGGCTACCATATTTTAAAGCTTTTACCTTTTTAGTGAATTGCTCTAAAAATGTGTCATAAATTATTTCTGTAACAATAAACCGTTTCGCAGCAATACAACTTTGACCATTATTTTGCATTCTGGCGCTAACCATTGTGTCTAAATATTTATCTAAATTTGCGTCATCTAATACAACACAAGCATTATTACCGCCTAATTCTAATACAGTTTTTTTAAGGCTTTTTCCAGCAACAGCTGCTATACTTTTTCCTGCTTTTTCGCTACCAGTAAGTGTCACAGCTTTTACTATATCGTTTTGGATTACCGCTTCTAAATCCTTGTGGTTAATTAGTAAAGCTTGAAAACATCCTTCAGGATAACCTGCATCGATAAATAATTTTTGTATCGCAATTGCTGTACCTGTTGAATTTGATGCATGTTTTAAAAGCCCCACATTACCAGCTGTCAATGTTGGAACAGCAAATCTAAAAACTTGCCAAAATGGATAATTCCAAGGCATTATGGCTAATATTGTACCTAAAGGGTCGTAGCTTATAAAACTTTCTGAAGCTTCAGTTTTAATGATTTGATCAGATAAAAAGTTGTCTGCATTAGCAATGTAAAAATCACAAAGTACAGCACATTTTTCAATTTCGGCAATACCTTGTGCTATCGGTTTTCCCATTTCGGTTGCCATTAATGTGGCATAATCTTCTTTATTTTCTTCTAATAGATTAGCTAAATTTTTTAATAATTTGGTCCTGTTAGGAATTTCGGTTTGGCTCCAAGTTTCAAACGTTGTGTTTGAAACAGTTAATATATTAGAAATTTCTTCTGGCGTGTGATAATTATATTTATTAATTACGTCACCTGTATGCGGATTAGCTGTGATTATTTGCTTTTTCATTGGTTTTATTTTTTGTTAAAATTATAAATAATCCATAGTAATTTATGATTTAAATCTTATTTTAACATAGATTTATCAATTTATTTAAAGTTTTATTAAGAATAATTAAACGCTTATATTTTATCTTTGTTTCAGGCTGATACAAACCATCAGTATAATTATTAACCATAAAAAAAAATAAAATGAGCAAGAACACAAATACAGCGTTAGGACTATTATTAGGAGGAGCAATTGGAGCAACTTTAGGAATATTATTTGCACCAGATAAAGGTGTCAATACAAGAAAAAAACTTAAGGACGACGCAATTGCTACTAAAGATAAATTAGCAGATAGTGCTTTACATTTAAAGGATCAAGTAGCTAGTACTATAACGTCACAAAAACATAGTTTAGATTCTCAGTTAGAAACTGTAATTTCTGATGCTAGTTATAAAGCAGACGATGTAATTACTACGTTAGAAAGTAAATTAAAAGATTTAAAAGCGAAGAATAAAAAACTTCAAAAATAGATGACTGTTTTTGAATCCATACAAGATACCTCTAATCAAGCGATTGATAAAGGTGAAGAATATTTAAAAAAATCCCATGAGTATTATAAGCTAAAGGTTTTTCAGCAATTGACAATGTCAATTAGTTTAGTTTTAAAATCATTATTAATTGGTGGATTAATACTTATAGGATTTGTTTTTGTAGCTGTTGCTGGAGCAATTGCTATAGGTAACATGTTAGATAGTTTTTCACTTGGCTTTTTAATTGTCGGTCTTATTTTTATTTTATTTTCTGCAGTTATTTATTTAATAAGAAAACAGATAAATAGTAAGGTTATTCAATCACTATCAAAAACATTTTTTGAATAATGATGAAACAATATAAAACAGAACACGATTTAGAGAATGACCTAAAAAGACTTAGTCTTGAAAAGCAAATTGCATGGGAAGAATTAAAATCTATTAAAGGAGACTTTAAAGAAGCTGTGCAACCTCCAAATTGGTTACAAACAGGTTATAAAATGTTTACAAAATTTGGAATGATGATGTTATTCAAAAAAATAATAAAATAATCTAACCATTAAAAATCAACCAATGACCATATTTGAATCCATAAGAAAAGACCATGATACCCAAAGGGAGTTACTAGATCAGTTGGTAAAAACTACAGGAGATAGTAAACAACGAGATAAAATATATAAGCAGTTAAAAAATGAATTAAATATTCATGCAGAAGCGGAAGAACGTCATTTTTATAAACCACTTATAAGTAATGACATGATGCAGGAAAAAGCTAGACATGGTATTGCCGAGCATCACGAAATTGACGAATTGTTAGAGCAATTGGATGATACGGAATATAGCTCTTCAGCTTGGCTTAAAATAGCTAAAGATCTTAAAGAAAAAGTAGAGCATCATCTAGAAGATGAAGAACACAAGTTTTTTCAGTTGGCAGGAAAAGTTTTTAATGACACCCAAAAAGCAGCATTAGCCAAAGATTATAGATCGTATATGGATACTAATTTATAGATTTATAAGTGAAAGCTTTACATACAGATATTTACAATCAAATTCTTTTACAACCAGAACAGGTTATAGAAGAATTTGATTTGGTTTATACCAATCCTTCTCATTTAAAGATAATTAGAGAACGCTTAGATGATGACTTTATTTTTAAACTTAAAAATAGAGTCATCAAGGAGGAAAATGAAATAAACAGATTTAAACAGTTGGTTATTCCTCCAGCGTGGAATAATGTAAAAATTTCTCAGTTAGAAAACGGTCACCTACAAGTGGTAGGTCGTGATGCTAAAAATAGAAAACAATATAGGTACCATCCTAAATGGAATAAAATTAGAAATCAAACCAAATTTTATAAAATGTATCTTTTTGGGCAACAGTTGCCTAATATAAGAGCACAAGTAGAGGTTGATTTGGACCAAACTACATGGACGCAAACCAAAGTATTAGCATTGATTGTAAGATTAATGGAAGAAACACATATACGGATTGGTAACACACAATATGCTAAACGTAATGAAACCTATGGTCTTACTACATTAAGGTCAAAACATGTAAATACTTTTAAGGATAAAATTCAGTTTGAGTTTGTTGGTAAAAAAGGTAAAGCGCACAAAGTTTCTATTAGAAATAAAAAGCTAATAAAATTAGTTAATAAATGTGAAGAAATTCCTGGTTGGGAGTTGTTTCAGTATTACGATGCTAATGGGGAAAAACAAAAGGTTGATAGTGCTATGTTAAATAAGTATTTACAGGATTTAAGTGGGACGCTTTTTACTGCAAAAGATTTTAGAACATGGGCTGCAAGTATAATTTGTTTTGAAACCTTGAAGGAATTAGGATACACAGAAGATCCAAAATTAAATAAGGAACATATTTTACACGCCATGGATGTTACATCTAGTCAATTAGGAAATACAAGAAATGTCTGTCGTAAATATTATATACATCCTGCAATTATTAAAAACTACGAAGAAGGTACCATTGTGAACTATTTTGAATCTCCTAAAAAAAAGAAACAAATTTTAAGTCACTTCACACCCATGGAAAGCGCTTTAATGCGACTTTTAAAATCATATCAGCCAGAATTTTAATTGGGATTTCTTAATAACGTCTTAAATAGCAGTGTGCTTATGTTAAGTGCAGTTAAAGTCTTTGTAAATGCGTGTTAAACAGTATTATATAAGGTTGCATAAATTGTAAATTTGAATAATATTTAAAACAATTAATTATGCGCTGGACTATTTTTTTTATAATTCTTGCATTTATATCAGCTATTTTTGGTTTTGGTGATCTAGCAGGAAACTTAGCATTTTTGGCTAAGCTGTGTTTTTTTGTATTTGTAGCTTTATTTATTGGTACAGTTTACAAGTTTATATCAGAACATTAAAAACTTATAAATTAACTATTAGTACCTAAAAGCTGTCTTACTTGAGATGGTGTTTCAATTTTATAAAATTTATCTTCAATTACTAATATAGAATTAGCAAGTACTTCTGGATTATTTTGTATTACTTTAATCCAATCCTCATCCGTTAATACCGCTTTATTATCATAATTTTTAGTAAAATCTGGATGCTCCTTATTTATTAATTCAGCTACAGCTATATTTAATTTAGCAGCAATTTCTATCCATTGAGTGTCAGAAACTTTAGTTTTTGAAATATCAATTGTTAACGTTTTTTTTACACTATCTTGAATGTACGCTAATGTTTGTTTATCTACATTAGAGTTAGAATTATAGTAAAATGTATTTTTATTAGTGTTGGTCGCTATCACACCCATTGGTTTTTAAAATTAAATTAGAGTTTCAAGTTAGAATATTTCAAATAAAGTTTTCTTAAAAAAAAGAAAAAAAATAGACTATAAGAACTCTTTATTCTTTAATAATAACTTTTAATAAGTCTAGTGTAAGTTTTCTTATAAAAATTCTACTTTTGTAGAAGATAAAAATGAATATAATATGTCAGAGAATATAGAAAAAGTAAAATGTTTGATAATAGGTTCTGGACCTGCAGGATATACAGCAGCAATATATGCAGCAAGAGCTAATATGAAACCTGTTTTATACCAAGGAACACAGCCTGGTGGACAATTAACAACTACAAACGAAGTTGAGAATTTTCCTGGTTATCCAGATGGTATTACTGGTCCAGCAATGATGATGGAGCTACAAAAGCAAGCTGAACGTTTTGAAACAGATGTTAGAGATGGTTGGATTACTAAGGTAGATTTTTCTGGAGATGTACATAAAGTATGGGTTAATGGTGAAAAAGAAATCCACTGTGATACCGTAATTATATCAACTGGAGCAAGTGCTAAATATTTAGGTTTAGAGTCTGAACAAAAATATTTAAAACTAGGAGGTGGAGTTTCTGCTTGTGCTGTATGTGATGGTTTTTTCTACAGAAATCAAGAAGTGGTAATTGTTGGAGCAGGAGATAGTGCTTGTGAAGAAGCACATTACTTATCAAAATTATGTACTAAGGTAACCATGTTAGTTAGACGTGATGAGTTTAGAGCGTCTAAAATTATGGCTGAACGTGTTAAAAACACAAAAAACATAGAAATCCTTTATAATACCGAAACGGAAGAAGTTATTGGTGATGGTCAGGTTGTAACAGGTGTTAAAGTTTTAAATAATCAAACAAAGCAATCACACTTAATTCCAGCAACTGGATTTTTTGTGGCAATTGGACACAAACCTAATACAGATATTTTTAAAGGCTTTTTAGATTTAGATGAAACAGGTTACATTATTAATGCTAAACCAGGAACCTCTAAGACAAATATAGACGGTGTTTTTGTTAGTGGAGATGCTGCAGACCATGTGTACAGACAAGCTATTACAGCAGCAGGTACAGGATGTATGGCAGCTTTAGATGCAGAACGTTATTTAGCAGCTAAAGATTCTTCTTTTGAGGTTAGCACTTCTACTTATAACTAGTATTTAAATTTTAAAATAAAAAAAAACCGAAGCAATTGCTTCGGTTTTTTTTATTCATATATTTTCGGAATACAATAGTCTTATTTTTTCTTTAAAATAGCATTATCCTCAAAGGTTTCAATTGTGATTTTAGAGCTTCCAGAGATTTCTATTATTGAAGATCCTGAGGCTTTTACCACTAATTCTCCACTAACATCTACGTAAGCTTCAGCTCTATTTTCTGTAGTTACAGTTGCGTTTTTTGATGTTAAATTTTGGCCATTAAAATCCGTCGAGTTATCAGCATTTAATATTAAATTAGCTGTATCACCTTCAATTTTTGCATCCGCACTCTCTAACATATCAACGACTATTTTAGACGCGTTAATTAATGCTTCAACCTTACTGCTTCCGTTTAGCTCTAAAGTAGCAGCTTTTGCAGTAATATTTAATTCAGCTTTAGCTTTATCATTATTTATTAATTTAAATAAATTACTGTCTATTGTTAAGTAAGCTTCTGTACTACTAGAGGTTGTTAATGTTAGGTCATCAAATTTTAAGCTAGATTTAGAGCTGATTTCTGCATCCTCCTTAAGCTCGATAGTATTTAAAAGCGAATTATAAAATATGGTTATTTCAAGTTTTTTTTCTTGCAATCTTGCAGTTGTTTTTAAACTTAAGGTGTTATCCTGAGATATTATTTTAATGTAATTATGTAAGTTTTCGTCTGTAGTAATTTCAATTCTAGTAGAATCTGCTTGTACTAAATTAACTTCAAAGTCTTCTGTTAAAACTAAACGCTGAAAAGCATTGACAGGAGTGGATACTTTGGTAAGGACACGACTACCTTTAACCTTTTCTTTTTTTTGTGCAAACGTAAATGTAGTTGCAAGAAGTAATAATATTGTAAGTAATTGTTTTGACATTTATGTATTTTGATTTGTTAGTACAAATATAAGCAAAAACCATCCCAAACTTGATTAAAGCTTGAGATGGCTGGTTTTTTTGATTGATTTTTGATAAAATTATCCGTCCTGTTTAAAATAAAATAGACACGATGGAGGTTACTAGATACTCGATTAATGTGATCATAATGGTTAGTTTTTGATTTGATTGATGATTATGGTTTAATTTTGGTCTTTATTATTGGTTATATTAATTCCGTCTTCTTCATTAATAGTGACTTTTACGTTTTTTGTACTTGCTTTTGCACCTTCGTCGTTAATAATAACATCCATAGTGTCTGTTTTTGCCACTATACCTTCTTGGTTTACAACAATGGTTGAGGTGTTGTCGTTGTCTGAAGCCATGTCATTATCGTCGTCACAATCCAAACATTCTAATTTAGCACGTTTTACTAGTAAAAAGTGTTCTTCCATTCCGTTATTTAAAATATCGTTATAATAATGACTGTTGTTTCTGTGGTAATTATAAGTGCTTTCTTCAGCAAATAATACGCTTCCTTCTGGTAGATAAATCGTTAGTTCTACTTCTTGATCTCTTGAAATGTCATTGTTAGATACCGTAAAGTAGTTGTCTAATATTAAGTTGTTGTTATTTAAAGTGTAATTATAGCTTATGTTTTTTGCTCTGTCTTTAGCTTTACTGTAGCTGCTTCCTCTAGCAGATTTATCCACTCTAAGTTTAGCAACACTATCTTTAGTAGACTTAACAATTAGTCTGATCCCTTGAGAAAACACAACCTCGTTTCCGTTATCGTCGTCTGCACGTTGTAATCCATAATCACGTCTAAAACGTTCAGCAAAGGTGTCGTTATAGTTCATGCTAATCACTAAAGTATCATTAGTTTTAATGTTTGCCAATTGTTCTGTTTTAATGTCTGCAGCTTTTTCTTTATAGCTTAAGCCTTGTCTTGTACCAATAATGGCTAAGCCAATTATTGCCATAATCCATAATCCAATTAAACTATATTTAGCAACACTACCCATTGGTTTTAGGTTGTTTACTAATATTTTTAAGCCTAAGTAAATAAAGAAAATAATTGGGATAACAGATACTATAAATATTAAGACTGGAAATAACCAAAAAAGCCCATCACCATCATTGAATGTTCTAACATAATCTGTGGTAAAAAAGCCAAAATCGGCATTAAAAAAGGTCCCAAATATTAAACCAATTGCTAAAGCTATGATACCAGCAACGCATGATACTACAAGTGCAATACCAATAAATTTAGAAAATATTTTAAATAAAGATGAAATAACGTTTCCTAAACCTCCAAAAAAGGATTTACTACTAGATTTGATCTTATTTGTATCTATCTTTTTTACCGAATCTGATATGTTGTCTGACGCCTGTCCAAACCCTTCTTTAAACTTGTCCGCATGTTTTTGAAAATCTATATTTTTTACATTCTCTGATACGCTGTCAAATCCGTCTCTAATTTTTTTTTCGATATTAGAAATAGTGACTTCCTCTCCAGTCATGTTTAATTTATCAGCAGTCGTGGTTGCTTCTGGAATAAAAATCCATAATAATATGTACAAGAAAATACCAGTACCAGCTCCAAATACTAAAAGTATCCAAACTAATCTTACCCAAATAACATCAATATTAAAGTAGTGTGCTAATCCAGAACAGACACCACCAACATAGCTGTTTTCGGTATCTCTAAATAGTTTTTTAGCATTACTGTTTTTAGATCTTGATGAAGCATGGCTTTTTGGAGTAGGTTCGTCCTCAAATATTTCGTCATCTACCAAATAATCTTCTGGTTGTCCCATGATGGTAATAACATCCTCAACTTCTTTATTACCAATAACTTGTCGGTCTGTTTTCATGCGTTCAGAAAACAACTCTGCAATTCTAATTTCTATATCAGCGATAATTTCAGAACGACCTTGAGAGTCTGTAAATGAACGTTTTATAGCCTCAAGATAACGCTGCAGTTTTAAGTATGCATCTTCATCGATATGAAAAAATATACCTGCTAAATTTATATTGACTGTCTTATTCATTTTTAGTTGATTTAATTGATGTTACTATATTTACTGCATTTTGTAATTCGTTCCAAGTCGTGGTTAATTCTTTTAAAAAAAGATGACCTGTTTCTGTCAATCCGTAATACTTACGTGGTGGTCCAGAGGTGGATTCTTCCCAACGATAGTTAAGTAATCCAGCATTTTTAAGTCGTGTTAGTAAAGGGTATATTGTGCCTTCAACAACTAATAATTTAGCGTCTTTAAGTGTTTCTAATATTTCGGCAACGTATGCATCTTCGTCCTTCAAGACTGACAAGATGCAGTATTCCAGAACACCTTTGCGCATTTGTGCTTTTGTGTTTTCTATCTTCATAATTCTGTAAGATGTTTCATAATTAAACTGTTCGTTTTTTGATGATTTGATTGATTGATGATGTGTGTTATTTGATAAATTTTATTGTAAATGGATATTTGTATGCTTGACCATCTCTTGCTTTTAGACTTGCATTAATTATAAAAATAATTTCTAATATAAAACCAAATACTGCCAGTAGTCCAATGCTACCACCAATATAAAATAGAGGTGACGGTTTGGTAAGATTAATATTAATGCCTTCAAAAGCCTGAAAATCTAAAAAGTCTAAATGGTTAAATAAAGTGAAAGCAAAAAACGGTATACATAATGTGCCTATGATTACAGCATATAATAAAATGCTAAACTGAAAATTAATAGCTTGTTTACCATGAGCATCAATAAACTCTGATTTATCTTTATTAGCAACCCATAATACTATTGGAGCTATTAAATTTCCGAAAGGAAATATAAACCTAGAAAAAGTTGATAAATGAATAAATGTTGCTAGATTTTTTTGATGACTGGTAACCATAATTCAAAAGTATATAATAGTTTCTTATGCAAATATATATCTTTAAAAAGGTATTATGCAATACAAAGTACTAAAAATTAACATTATTTTAACATAGTGTAATGTCAATTATTTTCGATAATTTAGCTAAAAATTGAATATATAATGAAGATAACTCCTAGTAAACTCAACACCTTTACAATACTTAAGTTACCATCAGCTTTTTTGTGTGGTGTTAGAACAAAAGTTTTAAATGATACACAATGCGTAACAACTGTAAAGCATAGATGGTTTAATCAAAACCCTTTTAATTCTATGTTTTGGGCTGTTCAAGGTATGGCTGCGGAATTTGCAACTGGTGCCATGATGATGATGAAAATACAAGAAACAGGTAAAAAAGTATCCATGTTAGTCACCTCTAATAATGCCACGTTTACTAAAAAGGCGACAGGCAGAATTACCTTTGTGTGTAATGATGGTTTAAAAGTAGATCAAGCATTACAAAATGCTATAAAAACTGGAGAAGGTCAAACTATTTGGATGCAGGCTATTGGTACTAATGCTGATGGAGTAGTAGTATCAACATTTAATTTTGAATGGTCTATTAAAGTAAAAAGCTAAACTCCAATTGTAACAAATTGTACAATTAAGCAACATATAATAAATTAAAACTTTACAAATATGTATCCAAAAGACGAATTACCTCAAAACAGTTTAAATGCACATGACATAGATTATAAAATTTATGGCGAAGAAATGCAATATGTAGAAGTAGAACTTGATCCGCAAGAAGGCGTTATTGCAGAAGCAGGAAGCTTTATGATGATGGATGATGGTATTAAAATGGAAACCATATTTGGTGATGGCTCTCAAAACGATTCTGGTTTTTTAGGAAAAATATTTGGAGCAGGAAAACGATTGTTAACTGGAGAAAGTTTGTTTATGACAGCATTTTACAACAACTTGACAGGAAAGCGTAAAGTAAGTTTTGCATCACCTTATCCTGGAAAAATTGTAGCTATTGATTTGCTGGAATACAAAGGTAAGTTTATATGTCAAAAAGATGCTTTTTTATGTGCAGCTAAAGGTGTTAGTGTAGGTGTAGAATTTAGTAAAAAATTAGGTCGTGGTCTTTTTGGAGGCGAAGGTTTTATAATGCAAAAATTAGAAGGAGACGGATTAGCTTTTGTACATGCAGGAGGAACTTTAGCAAGAAAAGTATTGCAACGAGGAGAGACATTAAGGGTTGATACAGGATGTATAGTTGGCTTTACTCAGGACGTGAATTATGATATAGAGTTTATTGGAGGTATTAAAAACACCGTTTTTGGTGGTGAAGGTTTGTTTTTTGCAAAATTAGAAGGTCCAGGCGTCGTATATATACAATCGTTACCATTTAGTAGGTTAGCAGGACGTGTATTGCAAAGTGTACCAAGAGGAGGGAAAAGCAAAGGCGAAGGTAGTATTCTTGGTGGTTTAGGTGACTTATTGGATGGTGATAATCGCTTCTAAGTAAATAATTTTAACGTGTTTTTAACTGTTAAAATTTTGGATACATCAATTTTGAACCTGTTTTTTTGCTACCTTTAATCGAAACTTTTAAACCGTTTGCCTATAGCATACTATTACTTTTTATTTAACTAAACCTAATAATTAATTATGGCAAGAGCAATGTTTGAGTACACTAAAACTGTACTGCAAAAAGTTAGTTTTGATACCACGTTGTTTTGCAAAGAAGTCCAAAAAGCCTTAGAGCGACTTTTACCATATGAGGTAGAAGAGCTTAAAGTGTATATTGAGTCTTTAGTACAGCAAAACCCAAAATTAGACCAATGTTTAATATATCTAAACACTTAAAAATATAAAACTAAAAAGCGACCAACAGGTCGCTTTTTTTATATAAATAACTTAAGTAATGTTATAAATTTGAACTAAATGCTATAACTTTGCAAAAATTATTTTTTCTGAAAAAGCTGTTTACAATATTATTGTTTTTATCCTTTGCAATACGACCTATGTATTACGTTGGTTATGTGGCCTATTTTCAGTTAAATATAGATTACATTATAGATACCTATTGTGTTAATAAAGAAAAACCACAATTAGCTTGTAATGGTAAATGTCATTTAGCAAAACAATTGCAATCACCAATAAGTGATGATAATGATAGTAAAGCTATAACTACTTTGGCAGAATCTTTTTTCCCTGTATTTTACTCGGAATACCACTATACTCTAGACGCTTCTTCGCTAGTGTTTTTTAATCAAAAAAATACAACGATTTATAACCAAAGGTATTCTTACAACTTTGATTATTTTCATTTTAAACCTCCAATAGTATAATTTTTTATTTTTCGGCTTAAGCCAATACAGGCTTAATTACATTCTATTTAAATAAAAAATAACAATACAAATGAAATTATTAAAATACACATTTGCACTATTAGCGTGTGCAATATTTACAGCATGTTCATCAGACGATGATAATAATCAACCAGAAGATTTAACAGGACAAACAGGTGTAATTACACTTAAGTATGACAATGGAGTTGGTGATCAGGATTTTATATTTGGTACCACTTACAATAAATCTAATTCAGAATCTTTTAAATTAGAAACGTTAAAATACATGATTAGTAACGTAAGATTTACGGATTCTAATGGTAATATTTTTGAATATCCAACAGAGGATAACGTTTTTATTATCAACGAGCTTGATGGTAATAACGCAGGTGAAATCTTTGTGACATTAGAAGGTGTGGACGCAGCAGATTACGTATCTGTTACTTTTGGTGTAGGGATTGACCAAGACAGATTTGCTTTAGGTGCAGCAGGTCAAGGTACTTTTTTAGACTATGCAACAGACCAAGGTATGATGTGGAGTTGGGCTTCTGGATATAAATTTATAAGATTAGATGGTACCTATTCTACAAGCGCAGTGTCTGACCAACCATTAGCAGTGCATATGGGAAGCGTTGGGACAGCATTAGATAATTATAAGGAAGTAACGTTAAGTTTTCCAAATACAGTTTTGGTTAGAGCAGATAAAACACCAGAAGTACATATTAAGGCAGATATAGCTAAAGTTTTTGATGGTACAACAACAGCTAATTTTGCTGATGGTTATGATCAAGTACATACAGATGTTAATGAGACACCAATAATCGCAACAAACATAGCTACAATGTTTGAGGTACATCACGTACATAACGATTAAAACTTATCTAATAACACCATTAAAAGCTAAGTGATTTTAATGGTGTTTTAAATCTCATTATTATGAAAAAGTTAAGCCTTATAATTTTGGGCTTGGTTACACTGTTTGCGTGTTCTAATAGTACAGATACAGTAAACTATGTTCCCATACCTTTACAGTTAGATTTGCCATCCAATTTTCCAGATATAACTTATAATTTGGATAATAATCCCATAACAGACGCTGGTTTTGAACTGGGTAAAAGACTATTTTACGAAGGTAAATTATCCTCTAATGGTGCAATAGCTTGTGCTTTTTGTCATGAGCAAGCTTTTGCTTTTACACACCATGGACATAATTTAAGTCATGGTGTAAATGGAGGAATTGGTTTAAGAAATGCACAACCTATCCAAAATTTAGCTTATCAAACATCCTTTATGTGGGATGGTGCAGCATCGCATTTGGATTTGCAACCCATACTTCCTATTACTAGCGAGTTAGAAATGGGTGAAACCTTATCCAATGTTATTGTAAAATTACAACAGGACAGTTATTATCAAGAGCAATTTGCTAAAGCATTTGATGGAGGAGAAGTCAATACGGAAAACATGTTAAAAGCATTGTCTCAATTTATGTTAATGATGATTTCTTCTAACTCTAAGTACGACAAGTATGTTAGGCAAGAAGATAATGTTACATTAACAACAACAGAGTTGGATGGTCTAAATACGTTTCAAAATAAGTGCTCAAGCTGTCATGCTTCAGACCTTTTTACCGATCAAACCTTTAGAAACAATGGTTTGCCAATTAATCCGCAATTAAACGATAAAGGACGTTTTAATATACTAGAAAACCCAGACGATTTGTATAAGTTTAAAGTGCCAAGCTTACGTAATGTAGAGGTGTCTTATCCTTATATGCACGATGGACGTTTTTCTACCTTAGAAGTCGTCTTAGATTTTTACGATTCTGGTATTGTGGATAATGGTAATGTGGATGCGTCATTACAAAAAACAGATGGGACTTACGGTATCTCACTTTCAGCATACGAAAAAGAGAGTTTAATAGCTTTCTTAAAAACATTAACCGATAATCAATTTTTAGAAGATGAGCGTTTTGCAGAATATTAAATATTTAATAATAGGAGTCGTTATATTTAGTGTCGCTAAAGCGGAAGCACATAATCCCGTAAACCCTTGTAATAAACATGAACCATTTCAGGTATTGTGTGATTTATGTGGCTGCTCTACAAGTAGCGGAAGTTTTGGTTTTGGAACTTTAAGCAATGCTAACTTTGTTGGTTTAAGATATATTTATCAAAATTTTGAGTCTAAAAACGGGATTTTTGAAAACTCTCCAATAAGCAAGGAAACCTTTAATACCATACAATTATGGGCTCAAATACCAATTAATGATTCTTTTTATGTCACTACAAGTCTACCATATCAAGATTTGACAAGAGACTTTAATAACGTAAAAGAAAATTTAAACGGATTAGGAGATGCAAGTGTTATAGGATGGTACAAACACGTGTTTTATAAAAAGAAAGATGAAAACGTCGTAGACTTTAATCCTAATAAAGAACCATCAGGTCATAGTCTGCAGTTTGGTTTAGGTGTTAAATTACCTACAGGCCAGTTTGAACAAAGATTAGCAGATAATATTAATCCTGGATTTCAAGTTGGTACAGGTAGTGTTGATGGTGTTTTTTCTTTAGGTTATAATTATGGAAGTGATAAATTTGGTGTCAATACGCTACTTAGTTATTATTTAAAAGGCGAAAATAAAAATGACTACCAATTTGGAGATCAATTTAGTTATGCAGTAAACTTTTTTACTGCAATTCCGCGACAAAAAATGAATATCATGCCATTTGTTGGACTTTCAGGAGATGTATATGATTCTATTACACAATACGACGAAACGTTAAGAGATACAGATGGTGATATTTTAAACTTTAGCTTTGGATCCGAGTTGGCTATCGAAAAATTTATCTTTGGAGCTAGCTACACATTACCAGTTAGTCAAAACTTATTTGGTGATAATGTACAGTCCAAACAGCGATTGTCCGTTTATGTCAATTTTGCTCTTTAAAAAAAAGCGACCATTTGGTCGCTTTTTTTTATTTTTATTATTTAGATATAGGACTAATTATTTGCACGTTTTGAAAAGCAATAGCACCTCTAACAATACCAGAAATCACGTCTTGCATTGCTTCAATAATTTGCATTTTAAGCTCGCTTTTATGATATATTAAGCTAACTTCTCTTGCAGGTGAAGGCTCTGTAAAATAATGTAGATTCTCTTTATCTCTATCATTTAAGTCTAAGGTATGTAAATAAGGCATTAATGTCATGCCTAGACCTTCGTTAGATAATTTAACCAAAGTTTCTATACTACCACTTTCTATTTGAAACTTATCGTCACTATGGTTTTTAAAAGCTTTACATAAATTAATAACACCATCCCTAAAGCAATGACCATCTTCTAGTAAAAGCATGTCATCTATTTCTAAGTCAGAGGTTTCTAACTTTTTCTTGTTTTTTAACCTGTGATTTTGTGGTACGTAAGCAACAAATGGTTCAAAATATAGGACGCGTTCTTTAATATTTTCGTTTTCTAAAGGTGTTGCAGCAATTGCAGCATCTAAATGACCATCGTTAATTCTAGATATTATTTCTTCGGTAGTTAACTCTTCAATTTTAAGTTTAACCTTAGGATATTTTTTAACAAAATTGGTTAAAAACATAGGTAATAATGTTGGCATAACGGTTGGGATAATACCAATCTTAAATTCGCCACCTATATAACCTTTCTCTTGATCTACAATATCTTGGATTCTGTAGGATTCATTAACTATATTTCTAGCTTGGGTTACTATTTTTTTACCTACTTCTGTTAACTCTATTGGTTTTTTACTTCTATCAAAAATTAAAACATCTAATTGATCTTCTAATTTTTGTATTTGCATACTTAAGGTTGGCTGTGTTACAAAGCACTTTTGAGCTGCTTTTGTGAAATTTTGATTTTCTGCAACAGCAAGTACATAGGATAATTGAGTTATTGTCATCGATATAGTTTAAGACTATAAAAATATAAAATCTATCAATAAAACTTATATATTAATTGGTTTATTTAGTTGTAAATTTGGTTAAACAAATAAATAACAATACTATGACTTACAATAGCTTAGGACTAGACACAAAAAAAACTAAAGAATTAGCAGATCAATTAAATCAATTACTCGCTAATTTTCAGATATATTATCAAAACTTAAGAGGAATCCACTGGAATATTAAAGGTAAAAACTTTTTTGGGTTACATGTTAAGTTTGAAGAGTTATACACAGATGCAAACATGAAAGTAGATTTAATTGCAGAGCGTGTTTTAACTTTAGGAGAAACACCATTGCATACTTTTGAAGACTACGTTAAAGTAGCTAAAGTACCAGTAGGACATAATGTATCTAAAGATGAAAACGCTGTAGCTTTAATTGTAACATCTTTAACAGAATTATTAAAATTAGAACGTGACATTTTGGATGCTTCTGGAGATGCAAATGATGAAGGTACTAACGCTATGATTAGCGATTTTATCTCTGAGCAAGAAAAAACCATTTGGATGATGAATGCTTGGTTAGGGAAAAGCTTATAATGACATTAATTTTTGATTAAAAAAGAGCTACATAAGTAGTTCTTTTTTTTTGAAACATAGTTTTTGTAGGTTTGCTAAATATACTTATATAAAGTAAGTATTTTGTGTGTTAATAGTTAAGATAATGAAGGCTCCAAAAACACCTTGGCCAACCAAAGCAGCTATGGAACAGGTTTATAAATTAAACCTTTGGGGAAGTAATGCGTCAGAATTTTATTCAGGTGAAGGTTCGCATAATCCGGATTTGGTTAATCCTTATATAGAGGTTATTGTATCTTTTTTAAAAACATTCAAAACACCAATAAGTGTTTGCGATTTAGGCTGTGGCGATTTTAATATTGGAAGTAATTTGTACAATTATGCTAGTAAATATTTTGCTGTAGATATTGTACCAAGCCTGATTGATTATAACAAAAGCAATTTTATAGCAAATAACTTGTCCTTTAGTTGTTTGGATATTGCTTTAGACGAATTACCGTCTGCAGATTGTGCCTTAATTAGGCAAGTTTTACAACATTTATCTAACAAAGAAGTCAAAAACATATTGCAAAAGCTAAAGGCTTACAAATATGTTATCATTACAGAGCATATTCCATCATTTGATTTTATACCTAATCAAGATATAATTTCGGGACAAGGTATTAGACTTAAAAAGCAGAGTGGTTTGGATGTTTTAAAAGCACCTTTTAATTTTAAGATTACATCTCAAGAAGCGCTTTTAACTATAAATTTAAAAGAAGGGAAAGGTAAAATTGTAACAACTAAGTATACACTACAATAAATTATTACTTAAAATAGGGTCAGATTTACATAGCAATGTTTTCTAATAATATGTCTGCAACTTGTGGAAGTCTATTAATTAAATCTTCTACAACCTTAGGATCGCTTAAATCTGTTCTTATACCTGGAATTAAACTTAATGAAGGATCATCAAAATCTGCACAACCCATACTCCAAATACCAAAAAGTCTAGTCTTTACTGTTTGATCATCAATTATTTTGATTTTACTATGTCTTATATCTCGACGTAAACGGTTTAACAGGTCGTCAATAATATTATGGTCTCCTTCTATAACCTGAACAAATAAACCATCCTTATGCATTAGGACACCTGTAATATTATCTATTGTGTTAAATGCACGTGCGTCATGTAATAAATCTAATAAATCACGTTTATTAAAATGTTGTGTGGCTTGACTAGAGTAAATTATTCGACGATAGGTCATATATTGATTATTAAGTAGGTAATTAAGAGTGTTGGTTATCACTAAGTTAATCAAAAAAAAGATAAGGTTGAAAAAAAATGCAAAATGAAAAAAGCCACGATATAGTGGCTTTATTTTAATTTGTTTTTTGGATAGTCCTAGAAGCGTACATCAAAGTTTAAATTTTTATTAGTTACTTCAAATTTAGCTTCAGAAAAATTAGGAGGACCATAAGATAGCGGATTGTTAGACATACCATAGTTTTCCTGAGGCATACCGTTTTCAAAATCCATACGATTATTTTCATTTTCATCATGTAATACCATTATTGCGTATGCACCAGGTTTTACATTTTTAAAAGTTACCGTTACAGTATTATCTTTTATCGAGCTATTTATATTTTGTATGCCTTGACTTTTCATCCAAGTATCATTGGTATGTAAAGCAAACATTATTTGTCCTGAATTGTTTTTTACTTTATTAACTACAACAGTGATAGTTTGACCAGTATCTGTAGTTTCATCAGCATCTACTTGTGCAAAGGAAAATGAAATGCTAAGAATAAAAACTACTAAGCTATTTATAAAAGTTAAGTACTGTTTTTTAGATGTTTTAAAAGTCTTCATAAGGTGTTGTTTTAATTGGTTAACACTTCAAATTTGCAATAAAGACAACTATTAGACTAAAAAACTGTACTCAACTGTTATTTTTTATAGTTCAATTGTAGAATTAAATCATTGGTATGATTTCTACACGTCTGTTTTTATGTCTGCCTTCTTCCGTATTAGAAGAATCAACAGGAAATTCTTCACCAAAACCTCGCGTTATTAGTTTGGTTTTATCAATACCTTTTGCAACTAAATAATCTCTAACAGCATTGGCTCTAGCTAAAGACAGTTTTAAATTAGTTTCTGCAGAGGACGTATTATCTGTGTGTCCTGATATTTCGTAAGTTTTAATGTTTGATTTTGTAATGTAAGAGGCAACATTATCTAATATTTTTTTGCTTTCAGCTGTGATTTCAGATTTACTTAATTCAAAATAAATTAAAACAGCTTTTGGTTTAGATGTTATATTTGTTTGATTAATATCAGCTTCAGGAGGACAACCATTATTGTTGTTTAGTCCTTTAACAGAGGGACATTTGTCAAATTTGTCTGGTACACCATCATTATCGGTATCAGGTAAAGGACAACCGTTATTAGTTTTGTCTCCAGCAAAATTTGGACATTTGTCATATGGGTCTGCAACACCATCGTTATCAGCGTCTGGACAACCATTTAAAGTTCCAGCGATATCTGGACAATTATCTTCTTGATCCATTATACCATCTTTATCTGTATCTGGGCAACCATTAAACATTGCTAAACCAAATACATTAGGACAATTATCTTCTTTATTAATTATACCGTCGTTGTCGTTATCTGTTCCACCAAATTTAAAAATTATACCAACAGAATGTTGGAAGTGGCTTATACCATAATCATCCAATGCATGTTTATATATGGATTGACCTGTCAATCCAAAATTATAAGTCAACCAAACATTTAATCCAACACCAGCATTTGCTGTAAGTGATTTACCTAGTGTATCAACCCAAGTTAATCCACCTCCTATAGCAACATAAGGGTTTACATTAAAATTATTTATAACGTTATATTTAGCTAGACCATCTAAAGCTATTAATGAAAACTTTTTGTCAACATCAATATAGTTTTGTTTGATTCCTGTCAATGTTACAGAACCTTCCAAAGATAAATTACCTGTTAGGTGTCTAGAAATTGCGCCTTTAAAACCAGCAGCTTCCCAATTCCAAGTTTTAAAACGTCCTAAATTATTGGGTGCTTTTAATACAGGATTATTAATTGCATTAGTGCTTAAACTGGCTGTCCATGGAGAATACACATCTTGCGCTTGTAAATTTTGAGATACAGATAGTAGCAGGACAACAGTTAGTAGTAAAACTAATCGTTTCATTTTTTTTAGAATATTGGTTAATAGCATGACCAATATAGTTTAAATAATAATAATATTAAAACTAATAAGATTAACGGTTAGCTTAGGCAGATTAACTAGTATAAGTCATTTGTTAAATCCAATTTTGATAATTATTATAGTTTAAGGTCTTAGGTTTATTTTATAAAAACTAATTTTGCTTTTTAAATTTACTATGTTTTACATTATAGATATTTTAGGAACAATTGCTTTTGCAATTTCAGGTGTGTTGGTAGCGCTAAATAAGCGTATGGATGCTTTTGGTATTTTAATTATCGCATTTGTCACAGCTGTTGGAGGAGGTACTTTAAGAGATGTTTTAATTGGCGAAACACCTGTTAGCTGGATGAAGGATATGACTTTTATTTACGTTGTTATAGCATCTACTATTTTTGCTGTTGTTTTTAGATCTAAAATTGATTATTTACGTAAATCCTTGTTTTTATTTGATACTATTGGTATTGGATTGTATACAGTTGTTGGCGTTGAAAAAGGAATTTCGGCTGGATTACATCCTATTATTTGCATTTTTTTAGGTACAATGAGTGCTTGTTTTGGAGGTGTAATTAGAGATATTTTATGTAATGAAATTCCTGTGATTTTTAGAAAAGAAGTGTATGCAACAGCTTGTATTTTGGGTGGAGCGACCTATTTTGTTGTCATTAAATTACCCATAGCATCAGATTTTGTTTTTGTAATTGCTGGAGCAGTAGTAATAACCGTAAGACTTATTGCTGTAAGGTTTAAAATTAGTTTACCTAATTTATATAAAGACTAATTAGCAACTACTTTTAATCCTACTATAGATATTATTAAAGTGGATATAAAAAATAGTCTCCAAAAAGTTGCAGGCTCATCAAAAACTACAATCCCTAAAATAACTGTCCCAATAGCTCCAATACCTGTCCATACAGCATAGGCTGTACCTATAGGCAGTTGTTTGGTAGCTTTTAAAAGTAATAACATACTTATAGCTAGACATATTATAAAACCAATATACCAATAGGTGGCAATTGTACCACTAGACTCTTTTGCTTTACCAAGACAGGCAGCAAAAGCTACTTCAAATAATCCAGCAATGATTAAAATAATCCAATTCATATATTTAGCAGAGTTATTTAATTTTAACCAAAAATAAAGTATTTAAATAGATTTAATATAACAAAGGATGATTGAATGAGGGAAACAACAATAGAGTTATAAAGTATCAATTCTGTCTTAAAATTTTATCCATTTTACGACCTCTAGCCAATTCATCGACCAATTTATCTAAGTACCTTACTTGCTGTGTTAAAGGAAACGTTATGTCCTCAATACGATAACCACAAATTACACCTTTAATAAGGTTAGCATTTGGGTTAAGTGTCGCCTCTTCAAAAAAGGTTTTAAATGATACTTTTTTGTCAATTAAGGTTTCAATTGTTTTAAAATTGTAGCCTGTCAACCACTGGATGACTTGATGTAATTCCTCAATTTTACGTCCTTTTTTTTCTACTTTAGTTACATAATGTGGATATACGGAAGCAAAAGTCATTTTAGCAATTCTTTCATCTTGTTTAGCAGTAACTATCATATTGTTAAAATGTTTGAAAGCTTCAATAGCTATCTTTAAAAAAATAATAACCCTATAAATAAGTTTTAGAAATTATAAATAGGGCTATTTTATTAAACTATAATAAATTATTAATTTGTTGAAACCGGAAAACCTCTATCACGCATTAAAGCTTCAATTTTAGCACCTCGACCTCTAAATAAATTATAAGCTTCGGCTGGATCCATACTATTTCTTGGTGCAAATAAGAACTTAACTAATTTATCTGCTAAAGCTTTATCATAAAAGCCATCAGGCGCATCTTTAAATGCTTCTGAAGCATCGCTAGTTAGGACATCTGCCCACATATAACCATAATAAGCTGTAGCATACCCTTCGCCAGAAAACACGTGACCAAAATGTGGTGTTCTGTGACGCATTGGTAACTCTTTTGGCATGTTAAGTGACGCTAAAGTTTCTGTTTCAAACTTAGCAATATCAATATCTGTTGGGTCTGCTAAATGTAATTTCATATCCATTAAGGCAGATGCTAGATATTCTGTAGTAGCAAAACCTTGATTAAATGTTGCTGCTTTTTTGATTTTAGCAACAAGTGTCTCAGGAATTGGTTCTCCTGTTTTATAATGCACTAAAAACTGATTAATAACTTCATCTGTAGATAACCAACGTTCTAATAATTGACTCTGAAACTCAGTATAATCTCTAACACCTCCATTTAATGTTGGGTATTTTACATTAGATGAAAAGAAGTGTAATGCGTGTCCAAATTCATGAAAGAAAGTTTCGGCATCATCCCAAGATATTAAAACAGCTTCGCCTGGAGCAGCTTTTACAAAGTTAGAGTTGTTAGATGCTAATACTGTTTTTGGACCATCAAAAGTGGTATGACTTCTATAGGTTGTAGCCCACGCACCAGATCGTTTTCCTGGTCTAGCAAATGGATCTAAATACCATAGTCCAATGTGTTTTCCAGAATCTAAATCTGTAACTTCCCAAACTTTAACGTCTTCATGAAAAACAGGTACTTTTCCTTCTTCCACTGGAGTGAATTTATAATTAAATAAACGTCCAGCTGTATAAAATAAGGCTTGTGTTAATTTGTCTAATTGTAAGTATTGTTTGACCTGGTCACTATCTAAATCGTATTTTTTTTGACGTACTTTTTCAGCGTAAAAACGATAATCCCAAGGTGCAATTTCTATATTTTTACCAGCAGCATCAGCTACAGCTTGCATATCTGCAACTTCTTCTTTTACTCTTGCAATAGCTGCAGGCCACACAGCTTCCATTAATGCCATAGCGTTTTCTGGTGTTTTTGCCATACGATCTTGCAAACGCCATTCGGCATAATTAGAGTAGCCTAATAATTTTACACGCTCTCTTCTAAGTTTTAAAATTTCTGCGATAAGCGCTTTATTATCATAAGCATCTCCATTATCTCCTCTAGAGTAGTAGTTGGTCCAAACTTGCTCGCGCAATTGACGTTTAGTACTATAAGTCAAAAATGGATCCATTGAAGATCTTGTATTTGTGATAGCATACATGCCATCCTTACCATTATCTGTTGCTATTTTTGCTGCAGATTTTATAAAACCATCACTTAATCCGTCAAGTTGGTCTTTAGTTAAATATGTGATATAGTTTTCTTCGTCATGTAAAACGTTATCTCCAAATTTGTTATATAGTGTGGATAATTCTTTATTTATTTCAGCATAACGTTTTTTCTTAGCGTCGTCTAATTCGGCTCCATTCATCTCAAAACGCTTGTAAACCAGTTCTGTAACACGTTGCTGGTCTGCAGGAAGCGGGTTGGTTTGTGAGGCATCATAAACAGCTTTTACACGTTTAAATAAAGCTTCGTTTTGATTAATTTTAGAAGTATAATCAGATAATTTAGGAGCTAAAGCACTTTGCACATCTCTAAATTCTGGACTACTCATATTGCTACTAAAAATACCATAATACGTAAATACATTATCTAGGCTATGACCTGCACGTTCCATAGCTTCAATAGTATTTTTAAAAGTTGGTGCTTCCTTATTATTTGCAATAGTCTCAATATCAATTAGACCTTCTTCAATGCCTTCTAAAACAGCAGGTTGGATTTGGTCAACTTTCATTTTGTCAAAAGCAGGAACACCACCATAAGGTCCTGTAAAGTCTTTAAGTAATAGGTTATCACTCATAGGTTTATAATTGTTGTTGGTTGTAGCATCTTTTTTACAACTAGTACTTAGTAAAATGATAGTACAAGTTAGGATGCAGTAAATTGCATTTGTTTTCATATTTTAGTTAATTATAGCTTAAAAATACTTAAAAGTAAGTCACTATTCTAGAATTTTGACTGTTTTAATATAGATATTGGTAAGTGGCCAATCAGACTCGTCAACAGTTACTGCATTAATCTTATCAACAACATCCAAACCATTGATGACTTCTCCAAAAATAGTAAAGTCACCATCTAAATGAAACGCGTCTTGTTGAGTAATAAAAAACTCGTAAGGAGAGGCTAATTTATGTGGATTTTCAATATCACTACTAGGCATAGAGATTACACCTCTTTTATGTGTAAATCCACGTTTGGTATCTGTTGGTAATAGATAGTGACCAATTTTACCACGTTTGGCAGCAACTTTTACATTGTCTGTATTACCACCTTGAATGATAAAGTTTTTAACCACACGATGAAATTGTGTATTGTCAAACGCACCTTGTTTAGTCAGAAAAATAAAATTGGCACGATGAAACTTTGTAATGTCATGTAATAAAATATCAATATTACCCATGCTTGTTACCAACCGCACTTTGTTTTCTTTGTTTTTAGTCTCGTATTCTAAAAAAAAGTCCATTGCGTTATCCTCTGTCAAGTAAGGATATTTACGCGTTGGAGTGTTGTCTTTCTTTATAGTATCAATAGTTGTATTAGATAAGTTTGTTGTCGATTTAGATTTGGATTGTTTATCTTCACAATTAAGAAAGATTAAACAAAAACCAACCAATAATAATACGCGCATTTTTAAAATGAATTTTAATGAATTTGTCATAGCGTTACCAAAAATAAAAAATATACCATTGCCAGCCGAAGCATCACAGCTTAAAATGGTGCCACCATACAGGCAAGATTTAGTCAAGCAACAAGGTGATAATATCAAAAATGCCAGACAAAGTGCAGTTTTAGCCTTGTTTTATCCGGATTTGGAAGCGCAAACTAAACTTATTTTAATTTTAAGAAAAACGTATAAAGGAGTTCACTCAGGACAAGTTGGTTTTCCGGGTGGAAAAGTAGAGTTAGAGGATAAGGATTTGATGCATACAGCATTACGCGAAACGCATGAAGAAGTTGGTGTACATCCAGAATTAGTTACGGTCTATAAAAAACTAACACAAGTTTACATTCCGCCAAGTAATTTTTATGTTCAACCGTTTATTGGATTGGCTTCTCAAACACCAATATTTACTAAACAAGATACAGAAGTAGAGGATTTGTTAGAGGTTTATCTAACGGATTTGTTAAGCGATGGTAATTTAACTTCCAAAAAAGTTAAGACTAGTTATGGTGCTGAGGTTGAGGTGCCTGCCTTTAATTTGAGTAATCATTTGGTTTGGGGAGCAACAGCTATGATGCTTAGCGAAGTCAAAGACTTGTTAAAAGCAACCCTTTAACGTAAAGGTTTTTCTATATTTGTATTTACTAAATGTAAAATAAAACTATGGGTTTATTTAAAAAAAATCCTTTCGGACATATACTTTTTGTTAAAAAATGGTTGATAAGAATCCTTGGTGTCTTAACACATAGACGTTATAGAGGGTTTAATGAGTTACAAATTGAAGGGTCTGATATTATAAGAAACTTACCAGATACAAACGTATTATTTATATCTAATCACCAAACGTACTTTGCAGATGTAATTGCAATGTTTCATGTCTTTAATGCAGCATTAAGTGATAGACAGGACACGATTAAAAATGTAGGTTATTTATGGAATCCAAAATTAAATTTTTATTACGTTGCAGCTAAAGAGACAATGAAGGCTGGATTATTACCTAAAATATTTGCATACACAGGATCTATTAGTATTGAGCGTACTTGGCGTAGCGAAGGTAAAGACGTTAATAGACAAGTTAAAATGTCTGACATTTCGGCTATTAAAAAAGCATTGGATGATGGATGGGTAGTTACATTCCCACAAGGGACAACCACACCCTTTAAACCAATTCGTAAAGGAACAGCGCACATTATAAAACGTCATAAACCAATAGTCGTACCTATAGTAATTGATGGATTTAGACGTAGTTTTGACAAAAAAGGATTACGTATTAAAAAGAAAAATGTTTATCAATCTTTTGAGATTAAAGAACCCTTAAAAATTGATTACGAAAACGACTCTATTGCTGATATTGTAGAGCAAATTGAATATGCTATAGAGCAACATCCATCGTTTTTAAAAGTGATACCTCAAGCAGAATTATTAGCACAGGAAGAGCTAAATAAACAACGTGAATTTTTAGGGTAATAGTAATTAGGTTAAATACAGCTTTCAGACGTTTTTACATCCATAACCTGACCTTCAGCTTTTGCTTTTTTGTCCTTTTCGGATCCTAAAGCCATACCAATTACCATACCTATTAGTAGCCCAAAAGTTAAGCTTAATGGTCCTAAAGCCATACCAAACACTAATCCAAGACACATACCTGTTGGCATGTAGGTGTTGGCGTAATGACCAATAGTAATTAAATTAAACTTCTGTTTTAAATAAGCTAATAACTGTTGTAATTTTTTAGACAAAACCTTAGTGTTTGTGTCAGATTGTAAGTTAATTAGCTCCAGCTCATTATGTATCGATTTTAATTCTGCATCGTTAAAATCACGCAGATTTAAATCGTTAAATACTCTAATAAAGTTGTCGTATATACGACGTTCCTTTTTTGTAGATAATTCAGTTTTTAAGCCTTTAAAAAAAGCAATGTAGTTATCAAAAGTCTGCATTATACTTCTATTTTTTTAAGCTCGTTGTAGTTTCTATTTAATCGTTTTAATAAAATACCATAGATTAATTTATAAAACAACCAGATTATAGTAACAAAAATAACTGTCACTAAAGTAAACACACCAACCATGACCATAAATTGCGTATTATTAAAATGCTCAATTTTTTCAACTAATTTGGGATCATGTTTACTAGAGTAATAAAAACCAAATATCATAGATACAGATGCCATGATTAGATTGTACAGCACATAATACTTAATTACCTTTCTAGTTTTAATAATGCTTTTCATTAAACGTCTAGCATTATCAGTCACAGATATAGATTTGTATGACTTATATAATAAATACACAAATAGTATAATAATAGCGTAGGATAGGACACTTAAAATTATAAACAAATTACTGCTATATAATTCTTCATGTTTAGCACGATACGTATCAGACATTACAAACGGTAACGCATTTATAACAATCCAAAAAACTAGTTCGGCAACACTTATATAAAATAGCGTCTTAACAATACTAGACGACTTTTTTAACAACATAGGGTAGATTTGCGAGGCAGATTTTTTTTCAAATTTAGCATCACTTTTAACCCAATCCTTCTTCAATAATTCTAATTCATCCATAGGTTACGGATTTAAAATGGTTTTTAATTTAGTTTTCACTCGGTTCATTTTCACTCTAGCATTAACTTCAGTAATACCCATTGTTTCACTTATTTCTTTATAATTTTTGTCCTCTAGATATAAAAAAACTAATGCTTTTTCAATATCATTTAGTTGGTGGACAGCATTATATAATAATTTTAATTGGTCCTCTTCTGTACTGTCATACTCTTCAGCACTAATTTTAAACTGTACAGTATCAAATTGCTGAGTATTAATAGTCCGTTTAGACTTGCGATATAGCGTAATTGCAGTATTTAATCCCACACGATACATCCAAGTACTAAACTTACTATCACCTCTAAATTTCGGGAAAGCCTTCCATAATTGGATGGTTATTTCCTGAAACAAATCATTGTGCGCATCATAATTATTGGTATAAAGTCTACAAACTTTATGCACAATGTTTTGATGCTGCTCAAGCAATTCGACAAAATTTTGTTCTAGTGGTTTACTCAATGGTTATTTGGTTGGTTTAACTATTAGTAGTTAAAAATATAAAGATGTTACACAAATTTAAAATTATTTTTTTGGGCGTTACCACAAGGGTCGCGTTTTCCGTTTAAATCTTTTTTTTGTCATATATGGCAGCAAAAAAAAGGATACCACTACAACCGCTAACGCAACTCATCCTTAAAAATCAACACTTCGGGATTATTTTATTTTAAATCAAGAGCCATCCAGACATCTTTGTACCATCAAACAATCAAAACTCGAACTAAATATTATGAAACCTTTTATTACCATAGTAATCCTATTAATCAGTTTAATCACGCAAGCACAAACCACAATTTTTGGTACAGTAACAGATGTAAACAAACAACCCATACTTGGAGCTAATGTCTACCTAAAAGGCACTTATGATGGAGCCAGCACATTGGCAGATGGTAGTTTTAGTTTTAGAACAAGTAACACAGGACAGCAAAGTTTAGTCATCTCTTTTGTGTCTTTTGAGACGTTTATTATAACCAAAGAGGTTGCAGCATTACAAGATTTAAAAATTGTATTAAAAGACGATGTTAATACTTTGGACGCTGTAGTACTATCTGCAGGTACCTTTGCTGCAGGAGATAATAGTAAAATATCAGTATTAAAACCATTAGATGTAGTTACTACTGCAAGTGCATTAGGCGATTTTGTTGGCGCATTACAAACACTTCCAGGTACAACAACAGTATCAGAAGATGGACGCTTATTTGTGCGTGGTGGAGACGCGGAAGAGACACAAATATTTATCGATGGTATTCGTGTGTTTACACCATACGCTCCAACCACAAATAATATTCCAACACGTGGTCGCTATTCCCCGTTTTTGTTTGACGGAATTACATTTTCTACAGGAGGTTATAGTGCAGAATATGGACAAGCTTTATCAAGTGTATTAGAGCTTAATACTATTAATCAACCAGATCAAGAAAAAACAGATATTGGTATCATGAGTGTTGGAGCTAGTTTAGGAAATACCCAAATTTGGGGTAGAAATAGCCTAAGCGTTAATGCGTCTTACATTAATTTATCGCCTTATTTACAAGTGTTTGATGATCGTAACGATTGGAAAAAACCTTTCGAAACCTTTTCTGGAGAAGCGGTTTTTAGACATAAAACAGACAATGGATTACTTAAACTTTATGGTGCATTTGATACTTCAGATTTTAGTCTAAATCAAGAAGATATAAATCTTGAGGATGGTTTACCATTAACTTTAAATAACAAGAATTTTTATTTTAATGGTTCATATAACCAAGTTTTAAATAGCAATTGGACATTAGCCAGTGGGTTTAGTTATACGTACGCAAAAGGAAAAATTAATATTTTAGATAGTAAAATTCAGTCAACTGAAAATTCCGTACATGCAAAAATCAAACTTAAACACCATATTAGTAATCGGTTTAAATTAAATTTTGGTGCAGAACAGTTTGCGTCGCAATTCAGCGAAGACTATAACGATGCGATAATTAATAACGTCACTTATGGTTATAATAATAATCTAACAGCAGCCTATACAGAGGCTGATATTTTCTTCTCTAAAAATTTAGCATTAAAAGCAGGTTTTCGTGCAGAGTATAGTGCCTTATTTGATAAAGCTACATTATCTCCAAGAGCTTCCTTAGCTTATAAAACAGGCAGTAAAAGTCAGTTGTCATTAGCGTATGGTAACTTTTTTCAGCAACCAAATAGTGCTATTTTAAAGTTTAATCAAAACCTAGAAGCACAACAAGCCCAACATTATATTTTAAATTATCAGTTTAATGCAGATGGTAAAATATTTAGAGCCGAAACCTATTACAAAAAGTATAGTGATTTGGTAAAATATGATACTGACTTTACAACTTTTGAAACTAACTTTAATAACTCTGGTAGTGGATATGCTAAAGGTTTAGACTTATTTTTTAGAGACAATAAAAGTATCAAAAATATTGATTATTGGGTAAGTTATTCTTTATTGGATACTAAACGAGATTATAAAAATTTTCCAACAGTTGCACAACCTAATTTTGCTAACACACATAATCTGTCTGTAGTTGGAAAGTATTGGATAGATAGTTGGAAAAGTCAAGTAGGACTTAGTTATAATTTTGCTTCAGGTAGATCGTATACAGATCCAAATCTGATAGGTTTTCTAAACCAAAAAACAAAAGATTATAATAGTTTAAGTGTTAATTGGGCTTACCTTTTAAGTCCTCAAAAAATCCTGTATTTTTCAGTTAATAATGCCTTAGGGTTTACAAATGTTAATGGTTATCAATATTCAGATACACCAAATATAAATGGTCAGTTTAATAGACGTGCCTTGCGTCCAGCTGCAGATCAGTTTTTCTTTGTAGGTTTCTTTTGGACAATAAGTGAAAAAGGTACAGATAATCAGTTAGATAATTTGTAGGTATATCACATTGGTTTCAGTGCTTCGACTTTAGAAGAAATGTATTGAGAATTGTAACAGTGTGAATAACTTCTCGATACAATTTGTTCTTACCTCACTAATCACTCGAAGTGATGTTGAGGAAGTGTGATATTTTAGTTAGTATTTTTTTTATTAATTTACAGCATGAAATTATTTGTCAAACTATTTATTATTCTATTTATTATAGATATTGCGTTAGGGTTTTCAATAAGTTATCTAGCAGAACACGTCTTGCAACCCAATAGTATTATAATACGCTTAATTGATGAAGCTATTTCGTTTCCGTTAACCTTATTTAATCGCTTGTTTCCAGAACATGGCATTTATAGATCAAGCACAAATTCGTTTTGGTTGGTTGTAATAGTTAACGCATTAATGCAAGCCTTAATAGCGTTTATAGTTATTAAATTAATAAAAAAAGCACGCGCTTAGTTACGTTTTGTAATCTAAAATAAAGGTAAAGACTCAAACTGAGCAATTAAAAATAATTTACCACACGCTCTAGCGTCTGACAAAGCATCATGATGCTTTAAAGGAATATTGTGCACTTTACAACAAGCATCTAATTTAGCAGGTTTATAACCTTTATTGCGATATAGTTTTAAAGTACATTCCCAACGCTGTTCCATGACTAAATCAGCATGCGGAATATTATAATCGCTCATCGTTTTTAGTAAAACCGTTCTGTCAAAAGACTCGTTGTGAGCTACAGTTGTAATTCCCGAAATTCTTTTTTTAATCTCAGGATAAATAGCTTTGAAGTTAGGCGAAAATCTAGTGTCATCCTCTGTAATACCATGTACTTGTACGTTGTGGTAATTGTATTCGTTTTTAGGCGGTTGTATTAATGCATGAAACTCTTCTATAATTTCACCATCTTTAAACGTTACAATTCCAACAGAACAAATATGATGACTTTTAGCAGTTTCAAAATCTATTGCAGCAAAGGTCATGTATTAGGTTTTTTGTAAAGATAATTCAATTTTTCAAGGAATAAAACCTTCATTAAAGTATCAATATTACACGCATTACAATTCAGCCTAAAAAAATAACAGTTGGGTGATTCCCTTTTTTAAAAGATGGGTTTATACAAGATATTTGTCCTGTAACAATAAAACACTTTAAAATGTATAAACTAGCCATTATTATCGCATTATTAGTATCAAGTATGCTTCAAGCACAAACCACTTATGAAAGCGGAATGACCAATGCATTTGAGCTTTGGAAACAAGGTGAAATCGCGCAAGCCTCAAACATGTTTGAGCGTATTGCAACTGCTGAAACAGACAATTGGTTGCCATCCTATTATGCTGCACAAGTATTAATCTTGGATGGATTTTCTAAACTAAAGCAAAAGGATGTTTTAGAGGCTCAGTTAAAAAAAGCACAGGGTTTTGTGGATGATGCCAACGCAATATCTAAAGATAATCCCGAAATAATGGTATTGCAAGCCATGTTGCATATGGTTTATGTGGTTAGCGATGGTGCAACTTATGGAATGACCTTATCAGGTAAAATAAACACATTATACGCACAAGCATATAAATTAGCTCCTGATAACCCAAGAGTTATGTTAAGTAAGGCAGAATGGGATATGGGAACTGCCAAATATTTTGGAAAAGATACTAAGCCATTTTGTGAGCAAATAGAAAAATCTCTGCAACTTTTTGCTAACTTTAAACCAGAAACTGCGTTTGATCCAAATTGGGGACAAGAGCGTGCAGAACAATTAACTAAAGACTGTAACGAATAATAATGTCAAAATTTTTTAAAGAATTAGGTAAAGCATTTATAGTAGGTGTGCTTGTGTTTTTGGTTAGAATCGTGATTATGTATCTTAACGGTTCTACAATTCAAGCCAATCAAGAGTTGCTACTAGATTTTGTGTACAATCAAATGTATGCTGTAGTGTTGCACTTGTCTAACGCTTATTTTGTAACGTATATGCTGCAAAAGCATAAAGCAAATCTGTTTAAAATTAAAAACTTAATTCTAGCAGCTTTAGCGTCTGTAGTTATATCTGTTGTTGCCATTTTCTTTTTAAGATTATTTATTAATGTTGTCATATATGGTGGAGCATTAATGGACTTTTTAAAGGAAGATAAGTTAGTGTATTATTGGTTTTCGTTAACCATAGCTATAACAGTAACTGCAGGATATTACATCTTTTTTTACTTAAAGCATTTGCAAGAAAATAAAGTAAAAGAACAAAAAGTAATTGCAGGTACTGCAAGCGCAAAGTTTGATGCATTAAAAAACCAATTAGATCCTCATTTTTTGTTTAATAGCTTAAATGTATTAACTAGTTTAATTGAAGAAAACCCAAATAGCGCTCAAAAGTTTACCACTAGTTTATCTAAAGTTTACCGTTACGTTTTAGAACAAAAAAACAAAGAATTAGTAACCGTTGATGAAGAGTTGCAATTTGCTAAAACCTATATGTCTTTGCTTAAAATGCGATTTGAAGACAGTATTATTTTTGATATACCAGATCAAGCTAAGGATCCAGAAAGTAAAGTCGTACCACTAGCATTGCAGTTATTGCTAGAAAATGCAGTAAAACATAATATTGTAACTAGCAGTAAACCGTTACATATTAAAATTTATGAAACCGATCAAAACCTAGTTGTAGAAAACAATTTACAACCTAAACAAATAGTAAAAAAGAGTAGTGGTGTGGGATTAGAAAACATCAAACAACGCTACCAATTATTAACCAATAAACGCGTAAGTATTAGCCAGAATACAGCTAGCTTTATAGTGGCAATACCTATGCTAAGTAAAGAAGTATCAGTTATGAAACCAATACCAAAACAACAATTAGACGACTCATATGTAAGAGCACGTAAACATGTGGAAGAGTTAAAAGAATTTTATTACAACCTAATTTCATATTGTATAGTCATCCCGTTTTTAATATTTATAAATTATAAAACCAGTTGGGACTACAAATGGTTTTTCTTTCCAATGTTTGGTTGGGCAGTAGGACTATCATTTCATGCTTATAAAGTCTTTGTAAACGATGGTGTGTTAGGTAAATCTTGGGAAGACAAAAAGATTAAAAAGTTTATGGAAGAAGACAACCAACAACGTTGGAACTAAAATATATTACAATGAAAAATGATATTGATACCTATCTAGAAGAAAACCAACAGGCTAGATATGAAAAGGAAGAAGCTTACTTAAGAGCAAAGAAAAAAGTAGAAAAAATTGTTGGCTTTTATTGGCATTTAGCCATTTATATTGTGGTTAATATTTTTATAATGTTACTAATATATAAGCAATCTGGGCAACCGTTTTTAAGTATGGCAGTTTGGTCTACTCCAATATTTTGGGGAATTGGTTTAATATTTCATTTTTTAGGTGTTTTTGGTACAGATTATTTGTTTGGTAAAAACTGGGAACAACGTAAAATTGAAAAGTATATGAACAAAGAAAAAGAAAATAAACGTTGGGAATAACCAATTATTAGTCAATAAACAACACTTAATATCAACTAACCAACCAAATTATAGTACCAATGAAAGTGATAATTATAGAAGATGAAAAACCATCTGCAAGACGTTTAAAACGTATGCTAGAAAGTATTGATATTACTACCGAAACGATGTTGCATTCCGTAGAAGAATCGATCCAATGGTTTAATACCAATCCACATCCTGATTTAATATTTTTGGACATACAGCTTAGCGATGGGTTGTCTTTTGAAATCTTTGATCAAGTTGAGGTAAAGTCGGCTATTATTTTTACAACTGCCTATGACGAGTATGCTTTGCAAGCGTTTAAATTAAACAGTATTGATTACTTATTAAAACCTATTGATGATGAGGATTTAGAAACTGCTGTTGCAAAATATAAAACTAGGCTTCCGCAGAAAACTAATATCGCCTTAGACTTTGAGGATATCAAAAAACTATTGGTTAATCCAATTGATAGGGTTTACAAAAAACGATTTTCTGTTAAAGTAGGACAACATTTAAAATTGGTAAACATTGATGATGTAGAGTGCTTTTACAGCGAAAACAAAGGAACCTATTTATATACTACTGAAGGTCGAAATTACCTTTTAGATACAACCCTTGAGGCATTAGAAAACGAATTAGAACCTGAGACCTTTTTTAGGACAAACCGAAAGTTTTTTATAAATATTAATGCTATTAAAGACATTATTAGCTACACCAACTCGCGTTTACAAATTAAACTTAATCACTATAATGAAGATGAGGTTATTGTAGCCAGAGAGCGTGTAAAGGATTTTAAAGATTGGTTGGAGTAGTGGTTACTCTTCTTCGTCTTCAATCCTATTATCATCAAAAGCGCTTGGTAATAATTTAGGGATAAATTTAACGACTAAAGGCAATAGTAGTGCACCACCAGGTAATATAAAAATGGCGAGACTTGGTATAGATTTAAAAACATCTAAAAGTTGATCTTGTACTTTTTTTTGTTCGTCCTTAGTCAAATCTCTTACTGTAGACTGTGTAAGTAAAATTAGTAATTCTTTACTTTCTAAAAGCTCTTGTGTTAGTTTTTTACTGTTTCGTTTAATTAACTTTAATACCATATTGGTAGAGTTATCATAAAACGTTTTTACAATGTTTTTAGATCCTAAAAGTGGTACTTTTTCTCTGTAATTTTTATAAAAGTCCTCAATAGTTTTTGAAGCTTCATCTGTTTGATGTTGTGTTAAATTAAGTTTTTCACCTAAGGTATTTAAAAAAGATTCTTCCTCATTATCTAATTTGGCATCAGTCCACGTAGCCATAGCAGCTAGATCCAAACAGTAGCGTGCAAATAAATTGGTATCGACTAAGTTTGTAGCTTCACTATAAAGTAAGACACTGTCGCGTTGGTAACGCAAAGACTGCTCAAACAAATTAATTAAACTTTTATCGTAATCGGATTTTACTTTTTTACTATTTAAAGTGTTTAAAACTATACTTTCTATAATCGCTTCATATTGTTTAATAACATCATCATCAACTCTTCCAGTTTTTAAATAGGTTCTAAAAGCCAAAACGTCTACAAATAGTAAGGCATTAGTTATAAAGTAATTAAAACTTTTGTCTATTAGATTATCATCTATTTGTACGCGTTTATTTATAATACGTTCTGCTTGATCTTTTACATCCTTAGATCCAATAATTCCTTGTAAAAAAGAGATTCTTTCTTTATTAATAATATTATAAAAATTAGCAACTTCGGTATAAAAATCGTTGGTCGTATTGTGGTTAGTGTAGGTAATTAATAAAGCAATAACCAAATTTATTTTACAAATTTCGTCGGAACTATAATCTTTATTTTTAGTCCAATTATTTACAACAGTTACATTACTTCCGTATATAAAACCACAGTCTCTAAAGTGTCTGTAATACACTTCTAAGTCGTTGTCTTTGAAGAGCTCATGAGGTTTTAGCTCGTTAATAAGTTTTTTAATCCAGCCTGAAGCAGATGGGTTCATGGTTCTATTTAATTATGGTGCCAAAGATACTTTTTTAAAATTATTTTATGTCTTTTTTTCTCTTTTACAGAAAATTTATAAAACCAACATTACAAAAGTTGCGTAAGTGTCTGCGAGAACCAAAAATAATAATTAACAAAAAATCTCAAAAACATTATGAAAAATTTCAAATTTATTTTAGGAGTAGGTGTATTTGCAGCAGCAAGTTTCTTCTTCTTATCAGCGGATCACATTGATGCTCCAGCTGTACAAGGTGGTACAAGTGATATCACAGATTTTTACGCTTTTCAGGGAGAAAACACAGACAACTTAGTATTTGTTGCCAATGTACAAGGTCTTTTAAGTCCAGCAGCAACAGGAAGTGCTAGTTTTGACGAAAATGTAATGATTGAATTTAACATTGACAACACTGGAGACAATGTTGAAGATTTAGTAATCCAAGCTTTACCAAGAGATGGAAAAATGTACTTTTTTGGACCAGTTGCTCCAGGTACAACAGGATTAAGTAGTACAGTTATTGGATCAGGACCACAAACAATAGTAGATATTACATCTTACGGTACGTCTCCAATAGTGCAAACTACTGCAGGGATTTCTGCTTTTGCAGGACCAAGAGATGACCCGTTTTTCTTCGATTTTAATCAGTACACAGCAATTATTGGTGGTACAGCTCCAGGATTTAATAATCCAGGAACAGACACATTTGCTGGAACTAATGTAATGTCAATTGTAGTTGAGGTACCAAAATCTATGATTGGTGGATCAGGAACAATTAATACTTGGGTAGAATCTAAGTCTAAATAATAACAAACTTTTAAAACTTACAAATTATGAAAAATTTAAAAAATATATTTACTGTGCTTCTTGTAACCTTAGTAGCCTTTAATTGCTCTAATGATGACGATGCTGCTGTGGTAGGACCTACAGGACCTTCTGGACCTGACTTTACAGGTGTTTACACTCAACAAGATCAAATGGGACGTCCTGCTGTAAATACAGTATTTGTGTCTTCAGGATCTAAAGATATGTTTAACACAACAGTACCAAGTAGCCAAAATGCAGCGTTCCAAAGTATGTTTGAGACTAACTTAACAGGATTAAGTCCAGCGTATGCTAACCCAGGAGATGCAAATGCATTAGGTTTAGATGCACCATCTTTTACAGGTTTACTTGCAACAGATGTACTTAATGTGTCTTTAGACGGAACAACAACTTTTTATGATGGTACAAATGTTTTAACAGGACGTACTTTAGCAGATGATGTTATTACTGTAGAATTATTATTAATCTTTGGTGGTGAGGATTTTAGCGAAAACCCAACACTATCTAATGATAATGTAGATGCAAATGATAAAGCATTTTCTACATCTTTCCCTTATTTAGCGTCTCCTTGGTAGACTAAAATTTAACCTAGAGTATTATAAATAGTACTCTAGGTTTTTTATTTTCGCCAATTCCCTTTTCAAACAAACAAAACAATAAAACAACACGATTATGAACACTAAACTATACATGCTGCTACTTGTTATAATTATGGCAACTAGTTGTTCAGAAAAAACAAAAACAATAACTAATCCAGAGGATTACAATCAGTTTTTAACTTTACAAACTAATACAGAAACCGTTAATGCAACTTCAGATTATAATTTTTGGACTAAAAAATTAGAGGCTACTCCAAATCAATTCTCTTACTTATCTCAAATTGCAGGAGCAGAATCAAGATTGTTTAAATCTACAGGAAACATCAAACATTTAAAATCTGCAGAGCAATCACTAATTACATTAAATGAACAAACACAATATAATTCGGCTGGACATTTAAGAGCCTTAGCACGTAATTATATTTCACAACATAAATTTAAACAAGCTTTAGAATTGCTGATTAAAGCTGAAGAAAACGGTCAAAATCTAAATGGTACTAAAAAAATGCTTTTTGATGTACATATGGAGTTAGGAGATTTTGATATCGCCAAAAATTATCTAGAGGACGTTAAGGATTTAAACGATTTTGGATACCTAATCAGATTGTCTAAATGGAGCGATTATAAAGGCGACTTAGCTTCAGCAATTAATTATTTAGAGCGTGCAACGTTAAAAGCAGAGTCTTCTAAATTGGATAATTTAATGGAATGGTCTTATACTAACCTTGCCGATTTTTATGGTCATGATGGTCAAATAGAAAAATCGTATAACTACTATTTAAAATCTTTAGCCTTAAATCCTGATGATGCTTATGCTAAAAAAGGTATTGCTTGGATTGTGTATTCTCACGAAAAAAATGCTTCAGAAGCTAACCGTATTTTAGATGCTATCACGCCATTACATAATGCTCCAGACTATTTATTGTTTAAAGCAGAAATTGCAGAATATGAAAATAATATAGACGCTAAAAACAGGTATTTAGCTAGTTATTTTGAAGCTATTGATAATAAGGATTATGGCGATATGTATAATGTGTATTCTTCAAAAATATTAGCAGATACTAAAAACGAAAAAGCCATTACTTTAGCTAAAATTGAAGTAGAAAATAGACCAACGCCATTATCTTATGATCTACTAGCTTGGAGTTATTATAACAATGGTGACGTTAAAAAAGCATTAACAATAGCAGAGCAATACGTTTTAGGACAAACTTTTGAGCCAGAAGCACAATACCATATTGCAGCAATATATAAAGCTAATGGTAAATTAAAAGAAGTAGCTGAACTTAAAAAAGAATTACAAGAAAGTAGTTATGAGTTAGGTCCATTAACCACCAAAGTAGTAAACCAATTATAGTATTTAGATAATGAAAAGTATAATCACTTATTTAGCATTTTTAGGTGTTGTTTTAACAGCAAATGCACAAACAGTTAAAGGGTATGTTATGGATAATAACCAACCTTTAGAAACTGCTTATGTGTATAATCAAACCTCAAAAGAACACGCACATACCAATCAATTTGGACAGTTTGTAATCAATAAAACAAAAGTAGGTGATAGCCTAATGGTTGGTTTATTAGGTTATCAAAAGAAAACACTTGTTTTAACGCAATCACTTTTAGACAATACATTTACAATAAATTTAGAGGCTAAAGCATTTGTTTTAGACGAATTAGTTTTGTCAGAGCCAATAGATGTAATGAATAGTATGATTAAAATAGATTTGGCTACAAGTCCAATTAACTCATCACAAGAAATTTTAAGAAAAGTACCAGGTTTAATCATTGGTCAACATGCAGGTGGAGGTAAAGCAGAGCAAATATTTTTAAGAGGTTTTGATGTCGACCATGGTACAGATGTTGGTTTGTCAGTAGATGGTATGCCAGTAAATATGGTATCTCATGCACATGGTCAAGGCTATAGTGACTTGCATTTTTTAATTCCAGAAACTATAAACACCATCAACTTTGGTAAAGGTCCATATTATGCAAATCATGGTGATTTTAATACTGCTGGATTTGTAGATTTTAAAACAAAAGATAAGTTAGAGGATAACTTAATTAGTTTTTCAGCAGGTCAATTTAATTCGTTAAGAACTTTAGGAATGTTTAATCTTCTAGAAAACAAATCCTCTCAGAATGCATATGTAGCTGTAGAGTATATTGAGACTGATGGACCTTTTGAATCGCCTCAAAATTTTGATAGATTAAATATTGTAAGTAAGTATAATGCCTATTTAAATAATGATTCTAAAATAGGAGTAACCCTTAGTCACTTTACAAGTCAATGGGATGCTTCAGGTCAAATCCCTCAACGATTAGTGGATAACGGAACGCTTTCCAATTTTGGAGCTGTGGACGATACAGAAGGAGGTAATACCAATCGTACTAACCTTAATGTGCAATACAGTACAATATTAGATAACGACGTGTCTATGCAGAGTAATGCTTTTTACTCTAACTACAATTTTGAGCTATATTCTAACTTCACTTTCTTTTTAGAAGACCCAATAAATGGAGATCAAATAAAGCAAAAAGAAGCGCGTAATATTTTTGGATTTAATACACAGTTTAAAAAAAATAAAAACTACGATACGTTTGATATTACTTATAATTCTGGTGTTGGTTTAAGATATGACGATGTTAGTGATATTGAGTTATCGCATACTTTAAATAGAAAACAAACCTTAGAAAATATTCAATTGGGTAATGTTAATCAACGTAATTTATATGGGTTTTTTAATGCTGAAATTGATTTAGGTAAAGTTAAAATTACACCAGCTTTACGTCTAGAATATATTAAATTTCAGTACCAAGACCAATTAAGTCCAACATACTCTAACCTTACTGATAGTGAAGTCGCTATTTTACCAAAATTAAGTATTGAGTATAATCAAAATAATAATGTGCACTGGTTTGTTAAATCCGGAATTGGATTTCACTCAAACGATTCTAGAGTGGTTTTAAATCAAGAAATAGATAACGCTTTACCAAAAGCTTATGGATTAGATTTAGGAAACATTTGGAAACCAACAGAAAAGTTAGTTATTAATACAGCTTTATGGTACCTGTTTTCTGAAGAAGAATTTGTTTACGTTGGAGATGCAGGAGTTATTGAGCCTAGCGGAAAATCTGAACGTTATGGAGTAGATTTTGGGGTTAGATACCAATTAACAGATAATATTTACTTTAATACAGACGCTACACTTACCAGAGCAAGAAGTTTGGAAGAAGACAACGGAAACGATTATATACCATTAGCACCAGATTTTACATTAGTAGGAGGTTTATCTTTTAAAGATTTAAATAATTTTTCAGGAGGAATTAACTACAGATACGTAGATGATAGACCTGCAAATGAAGATAATAGTGTGCAAGCAGAAGGCTATTTTGTAACAGATTTAAATGTTAACTATGCGTTTAACAAACACTGGAGATTAGGTGTTAGTATTGAAAATGTATTGGATACAGATTGGAAAGAAACTCAATTTTTAACCGAGTCAAGATTACAAAATGAAGTTGATCCAGTGGAAGAGATTCACTTTACACCTGGAACACCTTTTAACTTTAAAACGACATTAAGTTACACGTTTTAAAAATAAATAAAACCTTACTCATTATAATTACGTAAGTATAGTTGCAATCAGTTTAAGGGAAACAATTAATTGCACAACTAACATTAATTTAAATGCTATGAAAAAGTAAGGTTTGTTTTTTGTTAGTTTGTTTTGAAAGCGTTTGATAATTTATTATCAAACGCTTTCTTTTTTATATCATGTTTATAATTCATCTAAATAGAACATTATGTTTAAAGTATTAGGGATTACTAATTACTAGAGTAGTGGTTTACGTAATTCATTATTAAAAGTAATAGATTATGCCTAAACTGTAAGCAATGTTACTTAGACATAGATTTATCACATTAAGGCTTTATATTTAATTATTAAACATTGAAATTAGGCGCTTATTTAGGGCATTTAAAATCACAAAAGCTTATATCTGTTTGCTTATGTTTCATTAGATTATTATTTATTAGCAAATGGCTATCATTTTTAAATAACAAACAAGCTCAAGTGTATGATACTGTATAAATTAGTTTGATATAGTAAAGCAAAAAAAAAGACACCTAATAGGTGTCTTTTTTGTAAGTGATTTATAATCTTATAAGGATGCCAAAGCACCTAAAGTATATAACTGCTCTAATGTTGGAGAAGGACTTCCTCCAGCTGGCTCTAACGTTATACCAAATGCTTGTGATTGATTAGCATTTTTAAGTTTAAAAATCTTATTGTCATCTTGTATAAAATCGTCAATAGTACCTAAACTAGTTGGTGTTAGAGGGTTTAAAGTTAAAGACCAGACTTGGTATACTTTACCTTCTGGAGGCTCTGGTAAACCTTGTAAGTCTAAATAGACTGTGTCATCTTTTTTGTCCCAATACACATTAGCAAAAGCTCCAGGAGCTGCAGCTTGACCTTCTAATGGTATATTAATAATGCTCTTATCTCTAATTATATTTAATAAGTTTTTAGTTTCTGCTAAATCTGTTTTAGAAGTTTCCATTTGGATTTCTAAAAAGTCTTTTTCAGTGTTAACCGTTTGTATTTGGTTTTCTAAATCAGATTTTTGATTTATTGTCCAAATTAATCCTCCTGCTAAAACAACAGCAGCTGCCCAACCAGAATAATTTAACCATTGGGTTTTAGGTCTGTTTAAACTAATAACCTTACTATCTGTATTGTTGTTTAATCTACCTTTTATAGTATTAAAAGCGATATCTTTTTTTGGAGAGACACTTGCAGTTAATTTAACTATAGCAGCCTCTATCTCTAAAACTTCTTTTAGGACTTCGGGATGTTTCAACATTAGATCATATACTTCACTACTTTCTTTTTCAGAAAGCTGTCCAGCAACGTACAGTTCTAATATTCCTGAGTTTATATAGTCGTTAATGTTCATATTATAGTACAGCTTCTCTTAATTCTTTAATACAATTTCTATTCCTAGTCTTAATCGTCCCAATTGGCATGTCTAACTCTTCTGAGGCTTCTTTTTGTGTAAACCCTTTAAAGTATAATAGCTCAATCACTTCAATGCACTTTTTAGCTAATTTATCTACAAATTTCTTGATGCCTATAGCATCAGTACTATCGTCTAAACTATCATGCGACTGGATAATATCTACGAAAAAATCAGAGTTAAGGTTTTTACCCGAGTTTTTAAAGGACTTAGATCTAGTTTTATCTATTGCTGCATTTCTAGCAATATTTATTAACCAAGTAAAGAAACGACCTTTTTTAACGTCATAACTATCGGCTTTATGCCAAGCTTTGATAAATACGTCTTGCATGATTTCTTCTGCAATGTCATTATCTCTAACTATATTATAAATTACACCATGCATACTATCTTTGTACATATCGTATAATTTTTCAAAAGCCTTTTCGTCTTTCTTCTTAAATTGAACTACTAAATTATCTATATCCATATAAAAATATCTTGAACTAAAGTATAATAAAAAACATAAAAAAATCGCTTAAAAGCGATTTTTTTTAATCTATTGCTATTGTGGATTACTTAATGATCCCTCCACAACTTACACGTCCACCAGCATCTCCTGTTGGTTGTGTTGTAAAGTCATCTGTACCAGCATGTACAATTATTGCTTTACCTAATATGTCTTTGTTCTCGTCACCACATCCAATACACCACTCATCTGTTTTTAGCATTATTGTTGCATGACCATTAGCGTCTGCTTGTAAATTACCAATGTCGCCTTTATGGTATCCAGCTTTACTTCCCCATTTTCCGTGAGGTGCTCCTGTAGGATTCCAGTGTCCACCTGTAGATTTTCCGTCATCCGAAGAACAATCTGCTTTTTCATGAATATGGATAGCGTGTATTCCTGGCTCTAAACCACTAAGCATTGCGGTAAATTTAATTTGGTCATCTTCTTCTGTAAATACAGCATTACCTGTAACATTGCTTCCGCTTTTAGATTCTAATTTTAGTTTAACCTTTTTTGCTGTTTCGGCTACGGTTTTTTCAGTTTCAGGTTGTGTTTTGTCTTCTTTACAGCTTATAAATACTGCAAAAGTTAACACTAATAGTAGTAATGATATTTTTTTCATTTTATTTAGATTTTTAAGTTAAGTAGCTCTGTCAAACTGCTTTTTTACTAATATAATAAAATACTATTAGTTTTTTCTTAAAAAAGTGTTGATTTCTATTGAAACGTCTTCCCATGTTTTACTAACACCATCTGCACCTTTGTGTAAATCAAAACAAACTTTATTTAAAATACTTAAAGCACCTAAGGCATCCCAATCTTTTAATTGCATTGTCGCAGACATGGCTACACGTCTTTCATCCGTGATTTTTACTTCTAATGGTAAGTCATTAGTGACACCATTCATGGTAATAGAAGCAATGTATTTGTTATCTATATGTTTAATCGTTCCTTTTATAAATTCAGGATTTAACATCTCTCCAAAAAATGAAGTTTTTAACTTTAAATCTCTTGCGTCGTTGTCTGTAAATAATCCACTAATTGGAATAGAAAAGTTTAAATTGTTTAATGCATCCTGTGGAGAATCTCCAGCTTTTTCATCAAAATTTAAAGTGACAAACTGTCCACCAACAGGAACTTTTTCAGTCGTTTTGTAAGCAGTCCATTTTACTGTTGTTCCTTCTGGTTTTACAACAAATTTTTCAGTTTTTGCTACAGACTCAGTTGTTTCTTTTTTAGTATCAGAAGTTTTAGTGTCGTCTTTACAACTTACAGCAAAAACAACAGATAATGCCAATACTAATTTTGTTATTTTTTTCATTTTAAAAATTTATTTTTTTTCGTAATTATTATAATGTTAGGTACATGATTTTACTGTTGTAATTTACAAACAATTAATCTAAACTAAAGGTTTTAATTTCATCTATCCCTTTGGTCATATTAATTTTAATAATGCTTTGATAATAGGGTTTAAAGTTAGTATTAAAAAAGGTGTTTGTTTTTTCTAACGCTAATTTTAAATCTTCTTTAGCATGTTGTAACAAGGTGGTTTCTGTACTAGTTAAACCATTTTGTCTTGTTGCTATATACCAAGATGCAGTACCTATTCTGTTATTTACACTAACATCTAAAGTTTTAGTTATTCCTTGGCGTTTATCTTGTTTGCCAATGTAAATATCTAATAATTCATCAATTTGTTTAATTATGTCTTTGGAGGCTTTTATTTCATCTTTATATTTTTCTTTATCTAAATCTGTTAATTCTGTTTTGTATTTTTCAGCTAACTTTTTATTTTCGGCTAATTGCTTAGTGGCATCAGCAGCTATTTGACGGATATTTTCAATCTCTTTTAAAGCAGCATAGACAGCATCTGTATTTTTGGTTGAAACTTCTAGTCTTGGATCTGACGCTACAGTAATCATGGTTTCTGAAGTTTGGTCACCATATTCTAAAATAGCTTTGTAGTTACCTGGTTTTACATCTACACCTCCAGATTCTCTAGAGCTTTTTCTAACGGTTCTTGATGGTCTGTCGCCACCTTTTTCGTCCATATACCAAGTCCATTTATGTAATCCTTTATCTTCTGGAACCTTACGTTTTAAGGTTCTAATTAACTTATCTCCATTGTATATTTTTAATGAAATAGAATCCCATTTAATTTCATTTTTATCGTCATCAGCATCAGAATCATTTGCTTTATCATCATCGTCTTCATTTTTCTCTTCTTTTGAAGCTATTACAGGACTAACCAAATACGTAAATTGTGCACCACGACCTCTGTTATCTCCATTAAACATAGCATCTGCACCAAATCGACTTCCTGTTGGTTGTTGGTAAGCTGCTTGATAGGCAATAGGAGGAGAGAATAGGGTTATTTTACTGTCTATAATTTGTTTGTTTTTTGCTATAGCACGTAATGGTCTAATATCGTCCAAAACCCAAGCAGCACGTCCAAAAGTCCCAATTACTAAATCATGCTCTCTAGGATGGATTACTAAGTCTTTTACAGAAACAGTAGGGAAACCTTCCGTCCATTTAGTCCAATTATTACCTGCGTTTATAGATACGTATAAACCATCATCTGTACCTAAAAATAGTAAGTTTGGTTCTTCTAGATCTTCAATAATTGATAAGGTGTAACTTTTAACATCCTTTTCGTCTACAATACGCTCCCATGATTTACCGTAGTTAGTAGTTTTATAAGCGTAAGGTGTGTAGTTAAAACGTCTGTAATCATTCGCGATAAGCAAAGCTTCACCTTTATTTTTATTACTAGCTTTTATTTGTGCAATCCAACTACCTTTAGGTAATCCTTTTAGATTATTTGACACGTCGTTATAGCTTTGTCCTCCATTTGTGGTAACATGCACGCGACCATCATCTGTACCAACCCAAAAGACATCTTTTTCTGCAGGAGAAGGTTCTATTACTAAAATAGTACAGTGGTTTTCTGCTCCTGTAGCATCCATAGTTAAGCCACCACTTTCATGTTGTTTTAATTTTTCAGGATCGTTAGTAGTTAAATCAGGTGAGATGACTGTCCATGTTAATCCTTTGTCTGTAGATTTATGTACAAACTGACTTCCAAAATAAATAGTATTATTGCTAAAAGGGTCAATATTTATTGCGCTATTCCAATTAAATCTTAAGGTAACATCTTTATCTGGATGTGTTGGTTGTATAGTATAATTATTACCTGTTTGCCAATCATATCTGCTAACAGAGCCTTGTTGACTCATGGTCCAACCGTAACGCGAATCGTCTTTATCTGGTACCACATCAAAACCATCTCCAAAACTAATCTCTTGCCAATAGCTGTTACGTATACCTTGTGCACGCCAAACATAAGCAGGACCTCTCCATGATCCGTTATCTTGCATACCTCCATACACATTATATGGATATTCATTATCTACATTAATATGGTAAAATTGAGCAACAGGAAGGTTACCAACAAAACGCCAGTTTTTACCACCATCTTTAGTAATATTTAATCCACCATCATTACCATCAATCATAAAATTACCATTTGTAGGATGTATCCACCAAGCATGATGGTCAGGATGGACTCCATTGTTTGCACCATAAGCAGGCATTAACTGTGTAAAGTTTTTACCACCATCTTCACTAACATTAATATAAGTGTAAACGGAATATACTCTGTTTTCGTTTTGTGGATCAACATATATTTCAGAATAGTAAAAGGGTCTATTACCAATATCACTTTTATCATTTATTTTTTTCCATTTAAACCCACCATCATCACTTCTGTAAAGTGCATTTTTTTTTGCTTCAACCAAGGCATAGATAATATTAGGTTTGTTAGCAGCTATTGCGACACCAATACGCCCTAATTCCCCTTTAGGGAAACCTTCTTTTTCTGTAACTTTAGTCCAATTTTCTCCACCATCGTGTGTAATATGCAATCCAGATCCTGTTCCTCCAGATTTAAAAAACCAAGGCTCACGTTTATGCTCCCAAAGTGTAGCAATTAATTTGTTTGGATTGGTTGGATCCATAACAAGATCTGCAGCTCCTGTTTTGTTATTGGCAAATAATATTTTTTTCCATGATTTACCACCATCTGTAGTTTTAAAAATACCACGTTCTGGATGTTCTCCCCATGGACTACCAATTGCAGCAGCATACACTATATTAGGATTTGTAGGATCTATAACCACACGATGTATGTGTCTGGTGTTTTCTAAACCCATAAGCATCCATGATTTTCCAGCGTCTAAAGATTTATAGATTCCATAACCACCATTTAAGCTATTTCTAGGATTACCTTCTCCAGTACCTACCCAAATCACACTTGGATTAGATTGTTGTATGGCAACTGCACCAACAGATGCTGTGACTTCTTTTTCAAATATAGGTTCCCATTTTATACCTCCAGAAGTCGATTTCCATAAACCACCAGAAGCAGTACCAACATACATAATATCTGGATTAGCGTGAACAGCATCTATTGCTGTAACACGACCAGACATTCCGCCTGGACCAATGTTTCTTGGTTTCATGTTTTTAACTAAATCCATAGAGAATTCTTGCGAAAACGCTGTAATACAGAAGAGTAATAAGAGGGTAAAGGATAGTTTTTTCATTTTTGGTCGATTAGTTTGCATAAAGTTAAACAACATAATCTTAAAAAGCTGTTAAGACGTTTATTTTGATGTTAAAATGTCGTATTTTTATACTGCATGAAAAACAAAAATAACAACAGAAAAGGCTTTGTATTTAAACCATACGAAGCACCTTCGCAATCCCCTTTTGAGAAGCTTTTTGATATTTTTAAAGAATTAATTACGCATACTTCTGGAGATTTTGACGAAGCTATAGATTGGCTTCGCGAATTAGATAAAGAATATAAATTAACCACTCCAGAATATTCAATTGACGATTTTATTGAAGATCTTAAAGAAAAAGGTTACATACGTGAAGAAATTAAACCAGATGGAAACAAAGGGAATGCTATTACAGCAAAGACTGAGCGTGCCATTAGACAATCTGCATTGGATCAAATATTTGGTAACATCAAACGTAGTGGTTCTGGAAACCATAAAAGTAAAGGTGTTGGAATAGGAGATGAGCATACAGGCGATTTTAGAAACTACCAATTTGGCGACAGTTTGGATAAAGTCTCTATGACGGAAAGTCTAAGAAACGCACAAATTAACAACGGAATTGGCGATTTTAATTTAACCGAAGACGATTTAGTGGTCGAAGAAACCACACATAAGTCACAAATGAGTACGGTTTTAATGATAGACATTAGCCACAGTATGATTTTGTATGGAGAGGACAGAATAACACCTGCTAAAAAAGTAGCGATGGCTTTAGCCGAATTAATTACAACACGCTACCCAAAAGATACCTTAGACATATTAGTTTTTGGTAACGATGCTTGGCCAATAAAAATTAAAGATTTACCCTATTTAAACGTTGGTCCATATCATACAAATACGGTTGCTGGACTACAATTAGCAATGGATTTATTGCGTCGTAAACGTAATACTAATAAGCAAATTTTTATGATAACAGATGGTAAACCAAGTTGCTTGCGTTTGCCAGACGGAACCTATTATAAAGATAGTAATGGTTTAAACCCATACATTACTAATAAATGCTATGCACAAGCACAACAAGCCAGAAAATTGCATATTCCTATTACAACTTTTATGATTGCTCAGGATCCTTATCTAATGCAATTTGTAGAAGAATTTACGCATGCCAATCAAGGAAAAGCTTTTTACACAGGCTTGAAAGGACTAGGTGAAATGATTTTTGAAGATTACGAAACAAATAGAAAAAAAAGAATTAAAGGATAAAAAAAGCTAAGAGTTATAAGTGAAAAATTTTCACGCTCGAATGAAAAAGATTTAAAAGAACTATGGAAATAAAAAATATTAAAACTTTAGGCGAATTAAAAAAAGCTGGATACAAAAGAAAGTCTATTAAAGATGAATTAAGAGATAATTTAATTGAAAAAATAAAAAGTAAAACAACCGTTTTTGAAGGCGTACATGGTTACGAAAACACTGTTATTCCAGAGTTAGAACGTGCCATTTTATCACGTCATAATATCAACTTTTTAGGATTACGTGGTCAAGCAAAAACACGTTTAGCACGTTTAATGCTTAATTTGTTAGACGAGTATATTCCTGTGGTTGATGGTTCCGAAATTAATGACGATCCTTTACAACCCATTTCACGTTTTGCAACCGAATTGATTACAGAAAAAGGAGACGACACACCAATTACTTGGATGCATAGAAGCGAGCGTTTTGCCGAAAAATTAGCAACTCCAGATGTTACTGTTGCAGATATTATTGGTGATGTGGATCCAATAAAAGCAGCAAACTTAAAGTTGAGTTATGCAGATGACAGAGTAATACATTACGGAATGATTCCGCGTGCAAATCGTTGCATTTTTGTTATTAATGAATTACCAGATTTACAAGCTAGAATACAAGTGGCTTTGTTTAACATTTTACAAGAAGGTGATATACAGATTAGAGGATTTAAATTACGTTTACCTTTAGACATGCAGTTTATTTTTACTGCAAATCCTGAAGATTATACCAATAGAGGAAGCATTGTAACACCTTTAAAAGATAGAATTGGATCGCAAATTTTAACGCATTATCCAACAGATATTGAAACAGCAAAAACCATTACGCAACAAGAAGCGAAATCCGATGGACGCCAAAAAGAAAGTATTCATGTGCCGGAATTAGCAAAAGATTTGTTAGAACAAATTGTATTTGAAGCACGTGATAGTGATTTTATTGACGAAAAAAGTGGCGTAAGTGCACGTTTAAGTATTACCGCATTTGAAAACTTATTAAGTACAGCAGAGCTTAGAGGATTAAAAAATGGAGATGATACTACAACTATTAGATTATCAGACTTTTTAGGAATTATTCCTGCTATTACTGGTAAAGTTGAGTTGGTTTATGAAGGTGAACAAGAAGGTGCTGCACAAGTGGCTTATAACTTAATAGGTGAAGCGGTTAAAAGTTTATTTCCTGAGTTTTTCCCTAAGATAGAAAAATTAAAAAAACAAGAAGATGTAAGTCCTTATGATGATATTGTCTCTTGGTTTTTCAATGCTTCTGAAGGTTTTGAGCTATTAGACGGTTTACGAGACAAGGAGTATAAAAATCTATTAGATGCAGTTTCTCCTTTAGATGATTTATTAGCAGAACACCAACCAAAATTAACAAAACAAGAAAGTTATTTTGTAAAAGAGTTTGTGCTTTGGGCTTTAGTGGAATATAAACAATTAAGTAAACACAGATTTACTGAAGGGATTCAGTTTAAAGATCCTTACGGAAGTTTTATTAGTGGTTTATAATTTTGAAACTTAAAACAATAAAAAAACGCATCATTAAAATGATGCGCTTTTTTATTTAAACCAGTGTGGTAACCACTTCTATATCGCTATGTAACGTTTTATGCACTGGACATTTATCTGCAATTTGAAGAATACGTTGTATCTGTTTTTCGTCTAAGTTACCTTTTAGTTTAATCTCTCTATTAAACGTGTCAACTTTCATTTCTTTTTGTTCGCCATTTTCAACAACTTGTTTTGATACTTTAGTATGTGAAGTGTGGACTTCAATATTTTGTAAATCCCATCCTTTTCGTTTAACATACATTTGAACAGTCATTGCAGTACAAGCAGATAATCCAGCTGAGACAAACTCATATGGCGAAGGTCCAAAATCATTGCCACCAAAACTTGTAGGCTCATCAGCCATCATAGTATGACTTCCAACAGTCATTTGTGTGGTAAAACCATCTTTTGCATCTAAACTTGCAACTGCTTGATGTGTTGTCTTTACTATTTCTGTTCTAGGTATGGTAATATAGCGTTTTGCCCAAGTAGCAATCACACTTCCTACGTAAACAGAATCCTCTTTTTTCATTAATAAATGATCCGCTCCATCTAGCGTTACAAAACTTTTTGGATGTCTTGCTGCGATATAAATTTCTTCAGCATTTTCAATACCAACGGTTGTATCTTGAGGCGAATGCATAACTAATAAGGCTTTTCGTAAATTTTTAGCAACGTCTGGTAGTGACTTAGTTTCAATATCTTCTAAAAATTGTTTTTTAATTGTAAATGGTCTTCCTCCAATATTCACATTTGCTTTTCCTGTTGCCTTAATTTCTTCAACACTACTTTGTATTAAGTGCTTGACGTGTTTTGGATTAGAAGGTGCTCCAATGGTTGCAACCGCTTTAACAGATTCTATTGTAGAGGCAGCAAATATAACAGCAGCTCCACCTAAGGAATGTCCAATTAATAGGGAAGGAGCAGTATAGTTTTCTTTCAAATAATTAGAAGCACTAATTAAATCTTCTACATTTCCTGAAAAATTGGTGTTTTCAAAATCACCTTCACTTTCTCCTAAACCAGTAAAATCAAAACGTAATACTCCAAAGCCATTTGCTATTAATTCGCGAGAAATATTTTTTACTGCAGATAAGTTTTTATTACAAGTAAAGCAATGTGCGAAAATTGCAAAATTATGAGGATGTTGATTTATTGGCAGCTCTAAACGACCAACTAATTGTTGACCTTCTGCATTAGTGAAATTTATTTTTTGAATATTCATTGTGTTGCGGTTTTATATTAAGTCGAAAAAAAGTGAAAGCCTTTCAATATTTAGTCATTACCATGTATCTCTAGACTTAATATTGGATTCGCAAAATTTAATAATCTCTATAATTCTCTTTTCTTTTGTAGTCGCACGTTTAGCTTGGTTTAGCCAATACAAATAACTTTTTCTGTATGAAGGCGCAAAGTTATTATAGTTTTTATAAGCTTTCGGGTTTGCATTAAACGCTAATTGTAATGCTTCGGGAATTATACCTTTTTCAACGTCATCTAAAGCATTCCAACTTCCGTTTTTCTTTCCTGTTTTAATTATTTCTAAACCTTTTGGATGCATTAAGTCTTCTGCAAGTAAAGCTTTAACGTGTCTTTTGTTAAGTGCGCTCCAAACGCTTTTTGGATTACGTTTGCAAAAATATTGTCTGCGTTTTCCATCTCCTAAACTCTTGACAGTACTATCGATCCAACCATAACACAAGGCTACTTTTACAGCTTCTTCCCAACGCATACTTTCGTTTTTGTGGTCTACTTTGTATAAGATGAGGTAGATACCATCATCGCTGTCGTGATTGATGTGTAACCATTCTCGCCATTCAGTATCAGATTTAAAATAGTACTCGTCAGTAGTCATTTTAAAGCGCTTTTACATTTACATAAAAATTACTATCTACTTTTATTTTAGCATCTTTAAATTTTAATTTAAGCGTTTGATTGTTTTTTGAAGGTGTAATCCATTGATTAACACCATTGACTTCAATTTGAATTGGCATTATAAAGTCATCAACTATATTAGTCCATTTGTAGTGTAATTTTTTACCTTCAACTTGATATTCAAAAACAGGAATGTTAACAGTGCGTAAATATTGATTGAAAATGCCTTTTAAATCCAATCCAGATTCTTCTGCTAAACAGTTTTCAATTTGTTGTGTTGTTACGGTTTGATGATAGAATTTTGAATTTAAAGTACGTAATATTTGTCTCCATTTTTCGTCATCTTTAACCAATTGACGAATGGTATGAAGCATGTTTGCACCTTTGTAATACATGTCGCCAGAACCTTCATTATTAACATTATAATGTCCAATTAACGGTCTGTCATTTTGAATACCTCTTCTTGTACCAATAACGTATTCTGATGAGGCTTGTTTACCGTAATAATAATCTAAAAATAAGCTTTCAGAATAAGCAGTAAAACTTTCGTGAATCCACATATCTGCAATATCTACATTGGTAATATTGTTAGCAAACCACTCGTGTCCAGCTTCGTGAATGATGATAAAATCAAATTTTAAACCCCAACCTGTTCCAGATAAATCGCTACCCAAATAGCCATTCATATATTTGTTTCCGTAAGTTACAGAACTTTGGTGTTCCATACCTAAATAAGGGACTTCCACCAATTTAAAACTATCTTCGTAAAACGGATAAGGACCAAACCAATGTTCAAAAGCTTTCATCATTTTTGGTGCATCTTTAAAATGGGTTTTTGCTTTTTCAAGGTTGTCTTTTAAGACGTAGTAATTCATGTCTAAATCACCTTTTTCGCCTTTAAAAACTTCAGAAAAGTTAGCATAATCACCAATATTAATATTTACACCATAGTTGTTAATTGGGTTTGCTACATGCCAATTAGTTGTAATTGTTTCATCTTTATTATCAATAATATTTTTAAGTCTTCCGTTAGACACATTCATTAGCCCTTTTGGAATAGTAACGCTAATATCCATACTATCTACTTCGTCATACATGTGGTCTTTATTAGGCCACCAAACGCTTGCTCCAAGACCTTGACAGGATGAAGCTATGAAATGATTTCCGTTTTTGTCTTTTTTCCAAGAAATTCCGCCATCCCAAGGTGCTCTAACAGCTTCACGAGGTTTCCCTTCGTAATAAGCAATTACACTATTTGTTTCACCTATATATTGTTGATCTTTAAGCATTACAAAGTGTGCATTTCCATTGTGTTTTATTTCTAATTCTTTATTGTTTTGAGTCACTTTAGTCAATACTAATGGTTCTTGCAAATCAATTTGTAATACTTGGTTTGGTTTTAAAACGGTATACTGAATTGTATTTGTTCCAGAAATTGTTTTTTGTTCTGGATTAACTTTAATATCTAAATGATAATAGGTTAAATCCCACCATTCGCGCTCTGGAGTAATACTACCACGAAGCGTGTCTTGTCTAGTAAAGTTGTTTTTTTCTTGCAGTAAGCCTTGGGCTTTTGTTGTTATATGTGGAGAAATTACAAAGAAAAGTAGTAGGTAAAGTGTATTTTTCATTACTATTAAAATTTCTTCTAAATTAATGAAAAATAAAAAACCACTTTACTTAAAAGTAGGTTTTAATTAATAATTTTTAAAATGAATTAATCGTAAATCATTAAAAATTGTTTTTTAATTTTTTATTACTACATTTGTAGTAACAAAACTATACTTGTGGATATAAAACAGTTAAATAAATCAGAACTACAAATAATGAGGTGTTTATGGATTCTTGATAAAGGATTTATGAAAGATATTGTTGAGAAGTTTCCAGAACCAAAACCAGCATATACTACTATTTCTACATTATTAAAACGAATGGTTGATAAGAAGTATATTGGGTTTGAGAGATTAGGAAGAGACAAAGTTTATTTCCCTATTCTTAAAAAGAACGACTATTTTACAAAGCAAGTAAATGGGATGATTCAGCATTTTTTCAACGATTCTAAAGCACAATTTGCATCATTTTTTACTAAAAATGCAGATTTATCGATGAAAGAGTTAGAAGATCTTCAAGCATTATTAAAACAGAAAATGGACCAAAAGAAAGCCAATGATTAGTTATTTTGTATATACCATTATTAGTTTAGGTTGTTCGTATCTAGTATATGTCGTGTTACTCAGAAAACAAAAGACATTTCAGTTTAATCGTTTCTTTTTAATAGGCTCAATGATTTTATGTTTTGCAGCTCCATTTTTTGAATTTGAATTTCTTGATGCAGTTCCTCGTATTACAGAGATTACTGTCGAAAATTTTGATGAAACTAAAGAAGTAAATCATGATATTGAAAGTTTAGTTTTAAAAGAAACAAAAAGTATTCATTCATCCAACAAAAGTGCACTGTTTTATATTTATTTGGTAATTACACTGTTTTTCGTTTTTAGGTTTTTCAAGAATCTTTTCAAGATATATAAGCATACAAGAATCTGTTATAAACGTTTAGGTAGTCTGAAGTTAATAAAGTGTAACGATTCTGATTTGGTTTCTAGTTTTTTCAACTATATGTTTATAAATGAAAATCATAGATTAACTAACGCTGAATATTTAAGTATACTAAAGCATGAATCAGTACATAGCAAACATTTACATACTATTGATATCATACTATCAGAATTATTTATTTGTGTTTTTTGGTTTAATCCTTTTACTTGGTTATATAAAAAAGTAATACTTCAAAATCATGAGTTTATTGCAGATGAAATTTCCGTTTTATCAGGAATTGATATCGAAAAATATTCCAAAACTATAATTAATTTAGGAAAACATGATTACCGCATTCCTTTAACTAGCGGATTTAATTTTATTCAAATCAAAAACCGACTTATTATGTTACATCAAAAGAAATCTTCTGTATTAAATCAAGCATTAAAAATTACTTCTGTTATCTTATTATTCGCAGGTATTTTTGTGTTTAGCTCTTATAAAGATTTAAAAAAACCAATTGTAGTTGTTATTGATGCTGGACATGGAGGTAAAGATTCCGGTAATAAAACTGATGTGAAAGAAAAGGAGATTACCTTAGAAATTTCTAATTTATTAGCAAGCTATAGTAATGATAAAATAAAAATTATCCAGACTAGGACGTCAGATGAGTTTATTTCACTTAATCAACGTTCAAAAATAGTAAATAATGCAAATGCAGATTTAATGATTAGCTTACACTGTACGTCAAATAAGGATAATAGTATAAATGGAGTGGAGGCATATTATAAAGATGACAATGACAATAAAGACACCTCTTATAATTATAGTGAGGTTTTAATTGAAAATAAGTTTAATGTTTTTTCAAAATCTCGTGGTATTAAGGTTGCAAATTTTTATCTCCTTAAAAATGTAAACTGTCCAGCAATATTTTTAGAACTAGGTTTTTTATCTAATAAAGAGGATAAAGCTATATTGACTAATACATCAAAAAGAGAGGTTATAGCAAAATCTATTTTTGAAAGTTTAAATAAAATTAGAAGTAGTAAATAAGGAAAATAAAAAAGCTGTTTCATTACAAAACAGCTTTTTAGGGTAATTAAAACTAAAACTTAATTTTTAGAAGCAGTATTTTCCTTCTGCTTTTACTTTTTCAGCAATCTCGATACGTAAGTCTACTATATCTGGATAGTTAGCGTATTTTGTAAAACGCTTAAGACCCATTAACATCATACGTTGTTCGTCTCCTTCAGCAAAAGAAATAATGCTTTCTTTTCCTTTTTCTTCAACGATATCAACAGCGTGATATAAATATAATTTAGCCATTGCAATTTGAGCAGATTGCTCAGCTTCGCTAGTACGCTTAACGTTTTTCTCAGTTCTTAAAATTGCAGACTCTGCCATATAGATTTCAATTAAGATATCTGCAGCTGCAATTAATAATTGTTGGTGATCTTCTAATTGAGGACCATATTTTTGAACAGCACCACCTGCAACCATTAAGAATGTCTTCTTAAGTTTCTTAATCATTTCTTTTTCTTCTGAAAATAACTCAGAGTAATCAGGTGTTTCAAAAGATGGTATTCCCATTAATTCTTCTTGTACTTTAGAAGCAGGACCTAATAAGTCTACATGACCTTTCATTGCCTTTTTAACTAACATACCAACAGCTAACATTCTGTTAATCTCGTTAGTTCCTTCATAAATACGTGCAATACGTGCATCTCTCCAAGCAGACTCCATTGGCGTTTCTTCAGAGAATCCCATTCCACCAAAAATTTGGATTCCTTCATCTGCACAGTTTTGTACATCTTCAGATACCGCAACTTTTAGAATAGAACATTCAATTGCATATTCTTCAACACCTTTAAGTTCTGCTTCTTGATGCGTATTTCCGGCAGCTTCACGCATTGCGATTCTGTCTTCAATATTTTTAGCAGCTCTATAAGTAGCAGATTCGCCAGCATAAGCACTTGCAGCCATTTCGGCTAACTTTACTTTAATTGCTCCAAAATCTGCAATAGGTGTTTTAAATTGTTTACGTTCTTTAGCATAGTTTACAGCAGTAGTTAAAATTCTTCTTTGAGAATCTAAACATGCAGCAGCTAATTTAATACGACCAACGTTAAGAGCATTCATCGCAATTTTAAAACCTTCACCACGACCAGCTAACATATTTTCAGCAGGAACAACAGTGTCGTTAAAAAATACTTGACGCGTAGAAGACGCACGAATACCTAATTTATGTTCTTCTTCTCCTAAAGTAATTCCGTTAGGATTTTCACCATCATATTCAACGATAAATCCAGTAATATTTTTATCACCTTCAATACGAGCAAAAACGATCATCACACTACAGAAACCTGCATTTGAAATCCACATTTTTTGACCGTTAATTTTGTATGATTTTCCATCTGCAGAAAGCTCAGCAGTTGTTTTACCAGAATTTGCATCAGATCCAGCTCCAGGCTCTGTTAAACAGTAAGCTCCAAACCACTCTCCCGAAGCTAATTTTGGTACGTATTTTTGTTTTTGTTCATCAGTACCATAAAGAGTAATTGGCATAGTACCAATACCTGTATGTGCACCAAAAGCAGTACTAAATGATCCTGTTCCTGATGAAATGTAATCACATGTTAATACTGTCGAAACAAATCCCATTCCCATTCCGCCAAAAGCTTCAGGTACAGCTACACTTAAAAAACCCATATCTCCAGCTTTACGCATAACTTCCTCAGTTAGTGCATAGTCTTTAGCTTCAAAACGTGCTTTATGTGGTATAATTTCACGGTCATTAAATTCCATTACAGAATCTTTCATCATTGCTTGTTCTTCTGAAAAATCTTCAGGAGTAAACACATCGTCACAATTTGTTTCTTTTACTAAGAATTGACCACCTCTTAAGATGTCTTTTTCTAAATCTGCCATATTATTATTATTCGTTTTTAGATTTCTAGAACCAAGAATCAAGACAGCTTAAGTCCAGATTTGAAACTTGAAATCATTTTTTGTATTTGTTTTATTTTGTTTTCTAATTCTTTAAATTTTTCTTCTGAAATATAACTTTCATTAAAAGCGACATTCAGTTGTGTTTCCCATTCAAATGCCGAACCTAAACTGTGCTCTAAATAATTTGCAAAATGTTTATTTGAACTTTTGCTACTTCCTTCAGATATATTAGAAGGAATAGAAACAGCACATCTATTCATTTGACTCATTAATCCATAAGTTTCAAATTTTGGAAAACCTCGAGTTATTTTATAAGACTCTGAAACTAATTCCATACTTTCATTCCAAATTTTTAATTTTTTGAAGTTATGCATAGCGTCTAGTTTTTGTCTTTACTCTTGGTTCTAAGCGTCTTGATTCTTAATTAAGGAACTCAAATATTCCACAAGCACCTTGACCTGTACCAACACACATGGTAACTGCACCATATTTACCTTGCATGTCACGCTTACGCATTTCATCAAAAAGTTGTACAGATAGTTTTGCTCCTGTACATCCTAATGGATGACCCAATGCAATTGCACCACCATTTACGTTAATAATATCTGGATTAAGGTTTAATTCTCTGATTACTGCTAAAGATTGAGAAGCAAAGGCTTCGTTTAATTCAATTAAAGCTAAATCATCTTGTTTTAATCCTGCTTGTTTTAATGCTTTTGGTATTGCTTTTACTGGTCCAATTCCCATAATACGAGGCTCAACACCTGCAGCAGCATAGTTTACCATTCTTGCAATTGGCTCTAAACCTAGTTCTTTAACCATGTCTTCACTCATAACCATTACAAAAGCAGCTCCATCACTCATTTGTGACGAGTTACCAGCTGTAACACTTCCTCCAGCAGCAAATACTGCTCTAAGTTTGGCTAAAGCTTCTTTACTAGTTCCTGCACGAGGTCCTTCATCTTTAGTTACTGTGTAAGATTTTGTTGCTTTTTTTCCGTTAGCATCAATGTAAGTTTGTTCCACTTCAATTGGTACTATTTGATCTTGAAAACGATTTTCAGCTTGCGCTCTTAAGGCTTTCATGTGCGAATTAAATGCAAATTCATCTTGGTCTTCACGAGATACTTTAAACTGTTTTGCTACAGCTTCGGCAGTATTTCCCATTCCCCAATAATAATCTTCGTGACCAGATTTTACAATGTCGTAGTTTAATTCTGGTTTAAAACCTGTCATTGGTACGCTACTCATACTTTCTGCACCACCAGCAATAATACAATCGGCCATTCCAGCTTGTATTTTTGCAGTTGCCATACCAATAGTTTCTACTCCAGAAGAGCAAAAACGGTTGACTGTTACACCAGGAACATCAACAATATCTAATCCCATTAAAGAGATTAAACGTGCCATATTTAATCCTTGAGAACCTTCAGGCATTGCGTTACCAACAATAACATCGTCGATACGCTTTGGGTCTAAACCTGGCAATTCCTTCATCATATACTTGATGGTTTCGGCTGCCAATTCATCTGTTCTTTTAAAACGGAACACGCCTTTTGGAGCTTTACCAACTGCGGTTCTATATGCTTTTACTATATATGCTGTTTTCATTTTTTTAGTTTCTTAAAGGTTTACCTTTTGTTAACATGTGCTGAATACGTTCTAAAGTTTTACGTTCTGTACATAAACTTAAGAAAGCTTCACGCTCTAAATCCAATAAATATTGTTCTGTTACGCGTGTTGGCTCTGATAAATCTCCACCGGCCATAACGTAAGCTAATTTATTAGCGATTTTCATATCGTGTTCAGAAATGTAATTAGAGTCTTCCATAGAGTCTGTTCCTACTAAAAACATACCTAATGCTTGTTTACCAAGAACTAAAACGTCATCTCTTTTTACGGGTTGTGTGTAACCAGAATTAGCCATTAACATAGCATGTTGTTTTGCAACAGCTATTTGACGGTCTTTGTTTACTACAACGACATCTTTTCCTTTTTGTAGTAAGTTTAAGTCAAACGCTTCATAAGCAGAAGTCGATACTTTAGCCATACCAATAGTTAAGAAATGCTCTTGTAACACGTTAAGTTGTACGTCTCCTTTTTGGAAAAGATCTTGTGCTCTTAAAGCCATTTCTTTAGAACCTCCTCCACCAGGAATAACACCAACACCAAACTCTACAAGTCCCATATAAGTCTCTGCTGCTGCAACTACTTTATCTGCGTGTAATGATAACTCACATCCACCACCTAAAGCCATTCCGTGAGGCGCAGAAATAGTTGGGATAGAAGAATAACGCATACGCATCATACTATCTTGGAAGTATTTAATAGCCATGTTAAGCTCATCATATTCTTGCTCTGCAGCCATCATGAAAATCATTCCGATGTTTGCCCCAACTGAGAAGTTTGCAGCTTGGTTACCAACGACTAAACCAGCAAAATCTTTTTCGGCTAAATCAATAGCTTTATTTAATCCCGCTAAAACGTCACCACCAATAGTATTCATTTTTGATTGAAATTCTAGGTTAAGTATTCCGTCCCCTAAATCTTCAACTACAACGCCAGAATTTTTAAATACTTCGTTTGTTTTTCTAATATTATCTAAAATAATGAAGCTATCTTGTCCAGGTATTTTAGTTTGTTTTTTAGAAGGAATATCATAGTAATATGTTGCACCTTCTTTTACTGTGTAAAAAGATGTATTACCTGCAGCAACCATGTCATTAACCCAAGCAGCAGGCTCTAAACCTTCAGCTTTCATTAACTCGATTCCTTTTTCTACTCCAATAGCATCCCAAATTTGAAATGGTCCGTGTTCCCAACCAAAACCAGCTTTCATAGCATCGTCAATTTTATAAACATCGTCTGAAATTTCTGGAATACGATTAGATACGTAAGCAAATAATGCAGTGAAGCTTTTTCTGTAAAACTCACCAGCTTTATCTTTTCCTTTTACTAATACTTTAAAACGGTCAACTACTTTATCAATAGTCTTTGTTAATTCTAAAGTCGCGAATTTTGCGCGTTTGTTTGGTCTGTATTCTAAAGTGTTTAGGTCTAAAGATAGAATGTCTTTAGTACCATCTGCATTTCTTACTAACTTATAAAAACCTTGTCCTGTTTTGCTTCCTAACCATTTGTTTTCCATCATTGTATTGATGAAGTCAGGTAATTCAAATAACTCTAAACGTTCGTCATTAGGGCAATTTTCTCTAATTCCGTTTGCAACGTGAACCAAAGTATCTAAACCAACAACATCAACCGTACGGAAGGTTGCCGATTTTGGACGACCAATTACTGGTCCTGATAATTTATCAACTTCCTCGATTGTTAAATCTAAGTCTTTAACTGCGTGAAATAAACTTTGTATGCTGAAGATTCCAACTCTGTTTCCTATAAAAGCAGGAGTGTCTTTAGCAACAACAGAAGTTTTTCCTAAGAATTTTTCGCCATATTCATTTAAAAATTCTAATACAGAAGGATCAGTATTTGGTCCTGGAATTATTTCGAATAATTTTAAGTAACGTGCTGGGTTAAAAAAGTGTGTACCACAGAAATGCTTTTGGAAATCTTCGCTACGACCTTCATTCATGAATTTTATTGGAATTCCTGAAGTGTTTGAAGTAATTAAAGTTCCTGGCGTTCTGTATTTTTCTAGGTTTTCAAAAACTTGTTGTTTAATGTCAAGTCTTTCTACTACAACTTCCATAATCCAGTCTACATCTGCTACTTTAGCAATGTCGTCTTCTAAGTTACCTGTAGTAATACGACTAGCAAAAGCTTGACTGTAAATAGGAGAGGGTTTAGATTTTAAAGATGCGGTTAATGCATCGTTTACTAATCTGTTTCTTACGACTTTGTCTTCTAAGGTTAATCCTTTAGCTTTTTCTTTGTCGTTTAGTTCTCTAGGAACGATGTCTAATAATAATACATCTACACCAATATTGGCGAAGTGACAAGCAATACCAGATCCCATAATTCCGGAACCAATAATCGCTACTTTTTTAATTCTACGTTTGCTCATATTATTTTAATGTGTGTTCTTTTTGATTGTATATTTTTTTGTTTGAGATCAATTCATTAATTGTATCCGAAACTTCGTAAAAGCTTTTTAATTTTTCATCAGATACGTGTTCTCTAATTGCTTCGTTAAAAACTAAAACACGCTCTTTAGCATCTTTACGTTTTTCTTTACCAAAAGGTGTTAGATAAATTAATACACCACGACCATCATTTGGGTTTGGTCGACGTACTATTAAATCTAATTCTTCCATACGTTTTAGGATTCTGGAAAGACTAGTTGCTTCCATACCCATAATTGGACCTAATGAGGTGGAAGGTGTTCCTTCTTCTTGATCAATACTTAATAAAGTAAAACCAGTAGCCATAGTTGTACCAAATTTAGCAGCTTCTTCGTTGTACATTTTATTAACCGCTAACCATGTGGTTCTAAGGACGTAATCTATGGTTTTGTCTTTCATATTGGAATCATTATAAATGGTTATCTTTTCAAAGATAGTAAAAATTTATTATGCATGCATAATAAATTTAAAATTAGTGCATAAAAAAAAGCTACCTAAATTTAGATAGCTTTTTTGCAGATAAGATTTATTTTAAAGTATTAATAACCGTAAATATCGTTGTATAATGCTTTATATTTTTCTTTAATTATTTTACGCTTAAGTTTTAAAGTAGGAGTTAAGTGTCCACCTTCTACAGTCCAAGCTTCGGCTGTTAATCTAAATTGTTTAATTTTTTCCCACTTAGCAAATTTAGTGTTTGCTGTGTCTATCTCTTCTTGTATACGAGCTATTACTTCTGGATTAGCAACTAACGCTTCGTTAGTACCTAATGTTTTGTTATGTATTTTGGCCCAATTTCTGATAAATTCAAAATCTGGTTGTATTATCGCTGCTGGCATTTTTTCGCCTTCACCAATAACCATTATTTGATCTATAAATCTAGATTGTTTACATCTGTTTTCTAATAATTGTGGTGCTACATATTTACCACCAGAGGTTTTAAACATTTCCTTTTTACGATCGGTAATTTTTAAAAAGCCTTCGTCGTCAATAACACCTATATCTCCAGTGTGGAAATAGCCATCTTTAATAACTTCGGCAGTTTTGGCTTCGTCTTTGTAATATCCCATCATGACCTGAGGTCCTTTTACACAAATTTCTCCGTCTTCGGCAATTTTAACTTCAGTACGATCTAATAATTTGCCGACAGTACCTATTTTAAATCCTCCGTTGCGCATATCATTTACAGATACTACAGGAGAGGTTTCGGTTAATCCATAACCTTCCATAACACCAAATCCTGCAGCATTAAATACACGTGCTAATCTAGGTTGCAAAGCAGCACTACCAGATGCCATTACTTTTACTTCTCCTCCAAGTGCAGCTTTCCATTTGCTAAATATTAATTTATTAGCAAGATTTAGTTTTTGTGTGTACCACCAACCATTTTCGCCATAAGGTTTGTATTGCAGCCCAACGTCTACAGCCCAGAAAAATAATTTTTTCTTAATTCCTGTTAACTCAGCACCTTTAGCAATGATTTTGTCATATACTTTTTCTAGTAATCTAGGTACAGCAGTCATTACTTGTGGTTTAACCTCTTGTGCGTATTCGCTTATTTGGTCAATAGGAGCGTAGTGTATTGAGGCACCACAGTATTGATATAAATATATAAGCATGCGCTCATAGACGTGGCATAATGGTAAAAAACTTAAGGCTTTAGCTGTTCCTAATCCGATAGGTATTCTTTTAAAACTTTCTAAAGCATTGCTAACTAAATTATCGTGCGATAGCATTACACCTTTAGGTTTTCCAGTAGTTCCGGAAGTATATATTAAAGTAGCTAGGTCACTAGCTTTTACATTATCTTTTAACTTTTCAACTTCATTTTGGTTAGATTGATCTTTTCCTAACTCTAATACTTCGTTCCAATTTTTGCAATTTTCTAATTGATCAAAGCAATAAACTTCTATTAACGATGGTACTTCTGCTTTTATTTTTATGACTTTATTATAAACTTCTTGACACGATATAAAACAATATTTGGCTTCTGCATGATTTAAGACGTATGCATAATCCTCTTCGGATATTGTAGGATATACAGGGACATTTTGTGCACCAAGTTGTAAAATACCAATATCCATTATATTCCATTCTGTGCGATTGGTTGAGGATATTACTGCTATTTTATCGTTTTTTGAAACACCTAATCTTAGTAGTCCTCTACTAATTGTATTAGCTTGTTCTAAGTATTTTTTTGTAGAAATTGATACCCATTTACCATCATATTTTGTTGATAATGAATTTTCAAGATTGTATTTTTCAAGTTGATAGTATGGGAAATCGAAGAGTCTAGTTATTTCTATCATTAGATTATTTGCGAAGTTGTTAAGAGTTGCAAAGTATGAAATTTTATTTCCATTTCAAATAGCAGTAAAAAAAAGGAGCTGTAATTAAACAGCTCCTATGCTAACTGATTGATAGCGTGAATATATGCTTTTTTGATTTTTATTTAATAACTAACTATTTTTAAATGAATCCCTTAACTTTCATTTAAATTAAATAAAACACATAAATTCGAAGCTAAATTATGTAAAATCTTTTGTTTAAATGATGTAAAAAATCGTAAAAATTAGAGTTTTAAATAATTATTTAAGAAAATATTCTCAGATTTGAAGTAATCTGAGGGCTTTTGGTTCATAAATAATTTAAAGTCTTTAGTAAAATGAGACAGGTCATAATAAGCATAATACTCTATTAATTGTGTTATTGATGCTTTTTTAGATTCGTATTGCCTCATTAAACTTAAAAATTTATAAAGTTTTATAAATTTTAAAGGTGTTAATCCTATGGTTTTTTTAAACTGTACTTCTAGATGTTTTTGCGAAATTGGAAATATTTTAAGAAGTTCTTCTACATTAATTTTACCTTCTTTTTTGTAAATCACCTTAATAGCTTCGTCCACTAATTTTGTGTTTTTACTTTCATAAATTTGAAGGTTTGATAGTTGACTTTCAATACGTTGTGCTAATGCTGTTCCGTGAAGGTTTTCTTTAAAAACAGGATATAATAACTCATATAATTTAGTATCTATTTTAGATAGGTTAATATGTTTATCTGTTAATTTAGAAATATCTGTTTTTAAAATTTTGTATAGCGCAGTTGGATGCAAATTAATCCCGAAATTAAAATAGGGGTTTTGTGCCTTCATCGTGTAAGATTTATAGGATTGCCCAAATACAACGATTCCTTTATTCTTATAAATTTTATTTCTTACGCCTGTTTCTAGTGGTGATTTTGATTTAAAAAATAATATATGCGATTGTGCAGTTGGTATTACCTTAGAAATTAAAGGTATACTGGTTTGCTCAACAGTAAGCTCAAAAAAGTTTTGTACCAACTGGTTAGTGTTGGTACATTCTATATATCTAAAATTCATTAATAGCTTTATGTTCTGAATTATTACAGCATAAACCTAAGAAATTTATTAAAAAAAATATGAATTATCTTACTTTTTATTTTCAATCCATTGCTTGGCATTGGTAAACGCTTCTAACCATGGAGATACTTCATCTTGTCTATTATCTGGATAGTTAGCCCAATTCCATTGAAAAGTAGAACGCTCTATATGTGGCATCATTACTAAATGACGACCAGTTTTATCACATAGCATTGCCGTATTAAAATCTGATCCATTTGGATTTGCAGGATAACTATCGTAACCATACTTTGCAACGATGTTATACTCTTGCTCTGACTTAGGAAGATTAAATTTACCTTCTCCATGACTTATCCAAACACCTAAAGTTGTGTCTTTTAATGATGAAAGCATTACCGAGTTATTGTCTTGAACTGTTACTGAAGTAAATGCGCTTTCATGTTTTTTAGAGTCATTATGAAGCATTTTTCCATGCACCTCATGTTCTGGATTAATCAACTCTAATTCCATAAATAATTGACAACCATTACAAATACCAATGGATAAAGTATCTTCTCTTTTAAAGAAGTTATTTATGGCTTTATTAGCGTTTTCATTGTATTTTATTGCTCCAGCCCAACCTTTTGCAGACCCTAAAACATCACTGTTAGAAAAACCACCAACAGCTCCTAAAAACTGAATATCCTCTAAAGTTTCGCGACCAGAAATTAAATCTGTCATGTGTACATCTTTAACATCAAAACCAGCTAAATACATTGCATTAGCCATTTCGCGTTCAGAATTGCTTCCTTTTTCACGCAAAATTGCAGCTTTTGGTCTTGGTTTAGCGCTATCTATTGTTGGAAGTTTTCCTGTAAAATGGTTAGGGAAACTATACTGTAAATCTTGTTTTTTATAGTTGTCAAAACGTGTTTTAGCTAAACCGTTTGCAGTTTGTTTTTGGTCTAATAAAAAAGATGTTTTGTACCACATGTCTCTTAATCTAGAGACAGTCATAGTAAAGACTTCAATACCATTTATAACACTTAATGTATCACTATCAGTAACTTTACCAATGTTATAAAAAGCAATATTAGCGTCTGTAAGTACTTTTTCTATAGCATCATCTTTAGATTGAAAAACAATCCCTGAATTTTCAGAAAATAAGACTTTACAAGAGTCCTTTTGGTTTAAAGCAGTAATATCTATTTCTGCACCTAAATTTACATTAGCAAAGCATAACTCTAATAATGTAGTAATTAGTCCACCAGAAGCGATATCATGTCCAGCTATAATTTGATTATCCTTAATTAATTTTTGGATAGTATTAAATACTGTTTTTACGTACTTAGCGTCTTTAGTGTTTGGAGTGTTGTTACCAACTTTGTTTAATATTTGCGCAAAGCTACTTCCTCCTAATTTAAAGTCGTCTTGAGATAAGTTTATATAATATATATCACCACCTTGTCTTTTAAAAACAGGCTCGATAACATTTTTAATATTATTACAGTTTGCTGCAGCAGAAATAATTACAGTTCCAGGAGAAATAACTTCCTCGTTAGGATACTTTTGCTTCATTGACAAAGAGTCTTTTCCTGTCGGAACATTGATTCCTAAGTCAATTGCATATTCTGAAATAGCTTGTACTGCTTCGTACAAACGTGCGTCTTCACCTTCATTTTTACAAGGCCACATCCAATTGGCAGATAATGATACAGATTCTAGTCCATCTTTTAATGGAGCCCAAATAATGTTAGTAAGTGCTTCTGTAATACTGTTTCTACTTCCAGCAACAGGATCAATTAATCCAGAGATAGGAGAGTGTCCTATAGACGTAGCAATCCCTTCGACACCATTATAATCCAAAGCCATTACACCCATATTATTTAATGGGATTTGTAATGGACCAACACATTGTTGTTTGGCAACTTTACCGCCAACACAACGGTCCACTTTATTTGTTAACCAATCTTTACATGCCACAGCTTCAAGTTGTAATACTTGGTCTAGATAATCGTAAAATAAATTTGGGTCATAAGAGATACCACCATAATTTCTGTCAATTGTGGTGTCTGTCATTATTGTTTTTGGCGAACTTCCAAACATATCCTCTAAAGCTAAATCCATTGGTGTATCTCCTTTGGTTTTAGATTTAAATGTAAATCTATTGTTTTCTGTTACGTCACCAACAGTATAAATCGGAGAACGTTCTCTTTCTGCAATTCTATTTAAATGATCTAAATGTTTTTCGGCAATAACTAATCCCATTCGTTCTTGAGATTCGTTACCTATAATTTCTTTGGCAGAAAGGGTTGGATCACCAACAGGTAAGGCATCTAAATCTATAGTTCCACCTGTGTCTTCAACTAATTCTGATAAGCAGTTTAAGTGTCCACCTGCACCATGATCATGTATAGAGACTATAAAATTCTCGTCACTTTCTACCATTCCACGCACAGCATTGGCAGCACGTTTTTGCATTTCTGGGTTAGAACGTTGTACAGCATTAAGCTCTATACCAGAAGCAAACTCTCCTGTATCTGCAGAGGATACTGCAGCTCCACCCATTCCAATACGATAGTTCTCTCCACCTAATATTACTATTTTATCACCTTTTTTAGGTGTATCTTTTAATGCTTGATCTGCTTTACCGTAACCAATACCTCCTGCTTGCATGATTACTTTATCGTAACCAATTTTTCTGTTGGTTCTTTTTTCACCATTAATAATCGTGCTTTTTGCTTCGTCGTGTTCAAACGTTAAGACAGATCCACAAATTAAAGGTTGCCCAAACTTGTTACCAAAGTCTGATGCACCATTACTAGCTTTTATTAAAATATCCATTGGTGTTTGGTATAGCCAAGGACGTGCTTCCATAGCTTGTTCCCATGGTCTATTTTCTTCTAATCTAGAATAAGATGTCATGTAAACAGCAGTTCCTGCTAATGGTAACGATCCTTTTCCACCAGCTAATCTGTCTCTAATTTCTCCTCCAGATCCTGTTGCAGCTCCATTAAATGGCTCTACGGTTGTTGGAAAGTTATGTGTTTCCGCTTTAAGCGAAATAACAGAGTCGTAATCTTTTTTTACATAGAAATCAGGAAAATCTGCACGTTTTGGCGCAAATTGCTCCACTTTAGGACCTTTTATAAAAGCAACATTATCTTTATATGCCGAAACGATAGTGTTTGGATGTTGCTTGGAGGTTTCTTTAATTAGTTTAAAAAGCGATGTTGGTTTTTCTTTTCCATCAATGACAAATGTCCCATTAAATATTTTATGACGACAATGTTCTGAGTTGACTTGAGAAAACCCAAAGACTTCTGAATCTGTTAATGGACGACCTATTTTTTTTGATACGCCTTCTAGGTATTCAATTTCTTCATCATTTAAAGCTAAACCTTCTTGTTGATTATAAGATGCTATATCCTCAATATTTAATATTGGTTTTGGTTGGATATTTATTGTAAAAGACTCTTGGTTTAATCCATTATATTTTTCTGAAATCATTGGATCAAAACCTGTAAAGTCTTTTTGGCAAGCTTCAAATTCTTCAATTCTGATGATGCCATCAATACCCATATTTTGGGTGATTTCTACTGCATTAGTACTCCAAGGTGTAATCATTGCAGCTCTAGGACCAACAAAAAAAGCATCTAATGATGCTTGTTCTATTTTTGGCTGGTTGCCAAATAACCAAATCAATTTAGAAATGGTTTGCGTTGATAATTCTTTTGTTGCTTGAACAGCAAAAAGGTTACTGTTTTGGTTTCCGAAGAAATGAATCATTATATTTTAGTTTGAGTGTTGTTTTTTATAAAGACACAAATTTAGGTTTTTTAGGGTTAATTATAGATAATAATTGCTGCTTAATTTAAGAGTTATTCACTAGGTTTTAAACAAAAAAAAGCGACTTAATTAAGTCGCTTTTTAAATTATAGATTAAGATATACTTATTCTTTAATCAGTTTTTTAGTAATACTACCGTTTTTGTTTTGTAATCTTAATATGTAGACACCTTTACTTAAGCTAGATAGACTAACTTTATTGTTTTTAGAAGTCACATTACCTTTTAAGATCTTTTTACCTAAAATGTCATAGATTTCAAAGCTAGAGTTTTCATTAACCTCAATAGTTAATAAGTTAGATTTAATAGGGTTTGGGTATATTTTTATTTCTTGTTTATTAAAGTCTGTTGTGCTTAATGTTTGATTATGTTGTCCTAAGTTGGTACATGTATCAGATGGAGATTCGGTCCATTCATTTAGGTTAAAGGTGCTATTTCCTCCAGAAATATTTGAATTTCTTACCAAAGTAGTGTTTGCAGCATAAATCGTATTATCTCCTAAAGTACCAATTATGTCAATTAGGATTCCGTTTTTAAATAATCCTATAGCATCATTACCATTAAATCCTGTAATGGTATTATTTGAATCATCTACAGCAGCTGTACATACTGATAAATTACTATTTCCTATAACATACACGTCATTATTATTGATTGATGCACCACTAGGAAAGTTGTATGTTGCTGTCCATCCCGAGTTACCGTTAGAGCTTAATCTTAGTTCATAACCTGTTAGGTCTGTTATAGCTGCTCCAGTAAAGTTTGCAATTTCCAAAGCTTTATTGTTACTAGAACCTTCTATATATTCTGAAAAGTACAAATCGTTACTTGTACCTGTACTTCCAGCTAATGTAGTTTCAGTAGCTGTTGTACTTAATGCAGAGGTGTTGTCTTCTGCGTCTCTTGCTCTTACAGATAGCGTGTAAGTCGTTTCTGGTGTTAATCCTGAAATAGTATAAGTCGTTGCGTTTGATCCTGTATTTACGTAATTGCTACCATCAAAAACATCGTAACTTACAACAGCTGTGTTGTCAGTAGATGCTGACCAAGATAAATCAATTGTAGTTGATGTTGGATTAGAAGCTACTATATTTGCAGGCACTGTTGGAGCTTGTGTATCTGTAGGTCCAGGATTCCATATAGCATTTGCGTATTCTGGATGACTAATAAATGGATTAGCGTTACCTTGAAAATTGTAAGCTGAGTTATTACGTTGTATATCTCTGGCATCTACTGGATCAACATTATTGTGCCAATCTAATAACAAACTAATAGCCCAACCCTGAAATACTTGGTCATTAGTACCATTAAACATATCAAAACTGGTGTAACCATCAACTGTGTTTTCATAACGTGTCGCAAAGTATAACAAAGCTCTTGCAACATCACCTTTAAACTCGTCAATTGGTTCAAAAACAGTTCCTGAATATCCAGGAACAGCACTTGTTCCTTTTTTAGATCCGTTAGAATATGTATTACTAGCAGAACCCACAATACCAAATGCAAAGCTTCCGCGTCCACCATTAACATAGCCATCTGTTGGATACACGTGATGTATGTCATTTTTCATTGGAGAGGCTTCTCCAAATGATGATTGAGGCACTAAATGTTCTCTGTTATAACAAACACCTTCAGCATTGTAATTTCCGCATTGATCAGAGTTGTATGTATAGCTGTATTGGTCTGTAGCAGTAGGTTTTTCAGAATAAATATCTAAAATTGTATTATCGTTTTCATAATAAAGGTCTCTATCTGTGGTTTCATATCCCAACCATAAACCTGAATAGCCTTGATCAGAATGTCCATTAGTAATAATACTTCTTAATTCTGATTTAAGAGCATAACCAGTTAATCCAGTAGCACTATCATAATAATTAGCTGGAACTTGAGCAAAACTAGTTAGTGTTAGTAGTAAGGTTAATGATAATAAGTAAAATTGTTTCATTGTTAAATATTAAAGGGTATTACGATATGTTAATTAAATTTATACATGTTATTTGTAACTAAAATAATTGATTTTAAAAATGTTAACTTTTTAAATACAATTATTTAAGTTGAAATACAATTATTTTCTTTCTAAAAGCGCCATATAAAAGCCATCATAGCCTGATTGGTGAGATAAAATTTTATTATCCTTGATTAAAGAAAACTCTTTACCACTTTCTGAAGCTAAAAATTTTGTTACTTGATCTTGATTCTCTGATGGTAAAATAGAACATGTAGCATATACTAATTTTCCTCCAGACTTAACCATTCTAGAATATGAGCTTAATATTTCGGCTTGTGTTTTTTTGATTTTTTCAATAAATTCTGGTTGCATTTTCCATTTAGCATCTGGATTTCTTCTTAAAACGCCTAATCCAGAACATGGTGCATCAATTAATACACGATCTGCTTTATCATAAAGTTTTTTAATAACTTTAGTCGAGTCTATGTGTCTTGGCTCAATATTATGAGCTCCAGCACGTTTAGCACGACGTTTTAACTCTTTTAATTTATTATCGTAAATGTCTAGTGCAATTATTTGACCTTTATTTTCCATCAAACTTGCAAGGTGCAATGTTTTTCCTCCTGCACCAGCGCATGTATCCACAACACGCATTCCAGGTTCTACTTGTAAATATTCTGCAACTAATTGAGAAGAGGCATCTTGCACTTCAAAATGACCATTTTTAAAAGCCTCTGTAGTAAATACATTACCACGTTCGGCTAATTTTAATGCATCTGGGTATTTTTCTAATGCTTCAGTTTCAATATCTAAATCAAATAAATCGGATTTAAGTTTTTCTCTAGTTGTTTTAAGTGTATTTACCCTTAAAATAACATCTGCTTGCTCATTTAAGGCAGCAGCTTCTTTAGTCCAAACAGCTTCGCCTAAAGCTTCAGCAGCTAACTCATCCATCCAATCTGGAAACGACTCTTTTATTTTTCTAATTTTAGAAAATTCGTCAAAACGACCTTTAATTTTTCTTGTCGGTGTATTTTCAAAATATTTCCAATCAGGAAGTGTGATACCTTTTAGTGTAGCCCAAACCGCAAACATACGCCAGATTTCATCTCTGTTAAATGGTTCTTTTACTTCAGCAATTTCTGCATAAAGCCTTTTCCATCGTACGATATCGTATGTGGTTTCTGCAACAAAACCTCTATCACGACTTCCCCAACGTTTGTCGCGTTTAAGTAATTGTTGAACAACTTTATCTGCATAATGACCGTCGTTAAAGATTAATAATAAACCATCAACTGTGGCAAAGCATAAATTTTTGTGTAAGCGCATTTTTTTGTATTTAATAACGTGCAAAGTTACTTAAATAACACCAATTTGTATTACTTTTTAGTATTAAGATATTATAGATTTGTCATTTAAAAAATAATTTTAAATAAATGCACAAGTTTTTTAAAAGTATTGCATCTAAACGTATTAATAGAATATCTAACATTTTTGACAGAAACAGATTTTATACACCAGCTTAAGGCTAAAAGTAGCGCCTCTTATAGTAAGCTTTTGGAGGATTTTCAGCACAAAGTGTTTGGGACTTGTCTGTCATTTGTACCAAATAGGGAAGATGCAGAGGATATCGCTCAAGAGGTTTTTGTGGAGGTTTTTAATTCTATTCATAAATTTAAGCAAGAATCTAAGTTATCCACATGGATTTATAGGATTACAACCAATAAATGTTTAGAATTTATTAGAAAAAAAAATGCTAAAAAACGTTTTGCTTTTTTAGAGTCATTGTCAAGTAATGATTATAATCTAGATAAAGCTAGTTACTTTACAGAGATTAATCATCCAGGATTAGTTTTAGAACAAAAAGAAACTAGTGAAATCTTGTTTTTAGCTATTAACAAATTGCCTGAAGCACAACGTATAGTTTTTACGCTAAATAAAATTGATGATAAAAGCTATAAAGAAATTAGTGAAATTACTAATAAAAGTGTTGGGTCTATTGAGTCTTTGCTGTTTAGAGCTAAAAAGAATTTACAAAAAACACTAGAAAATTTTTATAAAAATCAAGAGTAACACAAGTTTTTTAAGACTATTACATCTAAATTAATATGAACACAAATAATAACATTCAAGATAAAATAGATAGCACATTAAATGCTTTAGATACTTTAAATAGTGTCCAAGTTTCTCCTTTTTTTAAGGATAAAACTATGCAAAAAATGTTTGCAGAAAAACAGGTAACTTCTAAATCTTGGAGTTGGTTTACACCGCAATTACAATTAGCAACGTTAGTTTGTGTTGTAATTGTTAACGTATATGCTATCCGCCAAATTAATAGCACAAAATATAACGACGCTATTTCTAGTTTTGCCTCAGATTATGGATTGAACTCAGATTCAGAATCTTCATTTTTAAAATTATAATCATGAAAAAACACACCGTTTTATATCTTTTACTTATTGTTTTAATTATAATGAATGGCTTTTTTCTATTCAATTATATAGGTCGTCCAGGTCAGAATGGACCAAAAGCATCAGGAGATTTTATTGTAACTGAGTTAAAATTTAATGACCAACAATTAGCACAATTTAAAAGTTTAGAAGCTAAACATCACAATAATATGCGTGCAGTTGGTGATGCTATTAAGTCTTTAAAAGACCAGTTGTTTAGTAATATTACTGCAGCTTCAATTGATCAACAAGAGATAGATAATTTAATAGTAAATATTGCAGACAAAACAATTACAAGAGAACACGAATTGTTTAAAAGATTAAGGGCAATTTATAATTTGTCTGATGATAAACAAAAAGAACAATTTAAATCTATAATAAAAAAAGCACGAAGATTTGATAATCAAGGACCAGAACATCCTAATAGACCAGATTAAAACACAGTTTTATTAAAAAATATAAAAAGACCTTCGGTAAATTGAAGGTCTTTTTTTGTGTTTTATTTAACATAATTAGCCACAAGTTATTTTAAAACTAGACATCTAAACACCATAACAAATAAATTTTTAGTCATGAAAAACAACATATTAAGTACAGCAGTATTAGTGTTTGGTTTAACAGTTTTAAGTGTAACTAGTGTTAGCGCTCAATCTAGCGATAAGCAGAAAAAAGAACCACCAACATTTAGTCAGTTATTAAAAGAATTGGATAAAGATGAAGACGGTAAATTATCTAAATCCGAAATCAAAGGACCTTTAAAAGAAAATTTTGATAAAATTGATACAGATGAAGACGGATTTATATCTGAAGCTGAATTTAAAAAAGCACCAAAACCAAAAAAAAGAGAACGTAACTAATTAGATAACATAACCAATAAACCATAAATAATATGAAGTATATAAAAAGCAAATTAAACCTTTTATTAATAGCAGTTGTATTTGGTATAACGCTTACAGTCTTTACTTCTTGTAATGACGATGATAGTGTTACAACAACAGAAATAGAGGATGAAGACGTTGTCGTAATTGACGATACTGATTTTGAAGCCACAGATTGGACTTCTGAGACGCACAGTAAAGATGCAGATCCTAATTTTGAAGAAGTATTTGAAGATAACGCTGTAAAAAGATTAGATATAGTAATTACCGAAGCACGTTGGCAATCTATGCTTGATAACATGACAAGCCTTTACGGAACTTTTGGAGCTGGTGCAGGTGGTCCAGGAGGAGCTGGTGGTGGTGTTTTAACAGAAACTGATGAAGATCCAATTTTTGTACCTGCCGAAGTATTTTATAATGGTATTGAATGGTATCGCGTTGGTGTTAGATTTAAAGGTAATTCTAGTTTACAAACTAGCTGGCAAAATGGGATTTTAAAACTATCGCTTAAATTAGATTTTGATGAGTTTGAAGATGATTATCCACAAATAGACAACCAACGTTTTTATGGTTTTAAAAAGTTAAGTCTTAAAAATAACTTTGATGATAAGTCTATGTTGCGCGAAAAAGTAGCGACAGATGTTTTTAGAAACTCAGGATTAGTAGCCTCACATACCGCATTTTATACCGTTTATGTAGACCATGGTGATGGACCACAATATTTTGGACTGTACACTATGGTGGAAGAAGTGGATGATACCGTTTTAGATACACAATTTTCTGATGATGATGGTAATTTATACAAGCCAGATGGTGTTGCTGCTAGTTTTGCTATGGGAACTTATAATGAAAGTGAATACGTTAAAAAAACTAACGAAGATGAAGGCGATTTTGATGATGTTGCTAGTTTATTAGCTGTAATAAATGATGGTTCAAGAACTACAGACCCAGAATCATGGAGAGCAAATCTTGACGCTGTGTTTGATACAGATGTTTTCATAAAATACTTAGCAGTTAATACAGTCGTTCAAAATTGGGATACTTATGGAAGGATGACACATAATTATTTTTTATATAACAATCCCGATACTAGTAAACTAACATGGATACCATGGGATAATAACGAAGCTTTGCAAACAGGAAAAATGGGAGGCTCATTACCATTGGATTTTTCCGGTTTAAACAACTCTGAATGGCCATTAATTGGCTATTTGTATCAAGACTCGGTTTACAAAGCGCAATATGACACCTATGTACAAGACGTTGTAGATAATGCTTTTAATGTTAGCACAATTCAGTCTCTGTACGCAAATTACGCAGCATTAATACAACCTTATGCAACATCAGAAGTTGCAGGTTATAGTTTTTTAGAAAATGGTTCGGATTTCCAAAATGCAGTTAACCTTTTAAATACACATGTATCATCTCGTGCAACAGCAGTTAGTGATTACTTAGATTAAAAATAATTAATTAGTTTTTTAATAGCAGTTAAAGGCTTCATTATGTAAAACTTATGAGGCCTTTATAATAACGATATACTATTAAGACGAAATAACTTCAATATAAAACATTTTATCACAAGTTTTATAGAATAAAAGCATCTAAAGCTTATAAACAGTATTTAAAAATGAAAAATAACCAATTAAAAACAGTATTAACAGTCTTTTCAATGCTATTATGTTTTAGCGTTTTTGCTCAAGGACCTCCAGGTGGAGGTGGACAAGGCGGAAGAGGAGGCGGAAGAGGTCAGCAACGTGGAGGCACACCAGATGCGTCTGAAATTCTTTCAAAATTAGACATTAATAAAGATCAAGTGATTGATAAAGATGAAGCAGCTAGCGATGAAAGAGGGAAAATATCAGAAGATTTTGATGTCATTGACACTAACGAAGATGGAGTGATTGATTTGGATGAATTAAAAGTGTCTTTAGATGATAGTAAGCCTAGAAAAATTTCAGCTAAAAAAATAATCAAAGCTGTTGATGATAATGGTGACGGAACATTAAATGAATTAGAAGTAGCTGCTAAAAAGAAAATTGAATTATCTGATAATTTTAGTAAGATAGATACTAATAGTGATGGTGAGTTAGATTTGGAAGAATTAAAGGCGTTTTTTGAAACTGACGATAAGCCTAAACGTAGAAAAAGAGACTGATTTTAAACAAGAATAGCCAAACAAATGAAAAATATATTTAAAATTATTACACTAGTGATTATTGGACTTTTGTTAGGTTGTAATAGTCAAAAAAAATCTACTTCTCATAGTCATGATGGATCCGAAAATCATTCCCATAACACAGAAAATAACGTAAATTCTACAACCAATTATTACGGGAATTACGACCTAGAGGATGCTACTTTTGGGACTAAAACTAAAGTTAGTATTGTTGGAGATGCACGTATTATGGTGACCAATTCATTACCAAACCATGACACAGGAGCTTTTCCTAATCCAGGTAATCCAAATACTATCGCGCCTCAGGATATCACTTATTCATTTCCATTAATACCAAAATATACTGGTAAAGCACAATGGATGAGAGAACCAGGAATTGCTTTAAATGGAATTAAATTTGAACCTCAAACTGCAGAGGTGGTTGTTTGTGATACAGGAGAAAATTATCGTGTAGAGGCTATTCAGGATGTTATAGATCTTGGTTTGGATTTTAATCATGCTCATGTACAACCTACAGGTGCTTATCATTATCATGGGACGCCAACGTCTGTGATTTCAAAATTTGATACAGGACAAGATTTGGTTCATATTGGATTTGCTCATGATGGTTTTCCTATGTACTATTCAAAAAGTGGACAGTATAAACCTAGCTTTAAACTGTTAGACGGAACCAGAGAAGGTGAAGATTGTACTTATGATAATCCTCATCAACATATGGATATTGCTGTTGGTGGTCATCATGATGGGACATATGGCTCTGATTACGAGTATGTAGCTGGTTATGGAGATTTAGACGAGTGTAATGGTATTACTGTTGATGGTAAGTATATGTATTTAGTAACTAATCAGTTTCCTTATGTTGGTCGTTGTGTTATGGGAGAAGTAGAAGCAGATCAACAAGGACCACCAAATGGACAACCAAATGGTCAAAGAGAACGACCAGACCCATCTCAAATAATAGAAAAGATGGATGCTAATAATGATGGTAAATTATCTGTTAACGAAGCTAAAGGGCCTTTAAAAGAAGACTTTTCTAAAATTGATAGTAATAGCGATGGTTTTATTACAAAAGAAGAATTAGAAAAAGCCTCAAAAGGCGGAGGGCAAAGACCACAAGGAGGACGTCCTCAAGGCGGAAAAAATTAATTTTAAAAAAAACGCAAGTTTTATCTGGAGCTTGCGTCTAAACTTTAAATAACCTTAAAACATTACATAGTATGAAACTTATTTTTAAACCTTTAACGTACATATCAATTGTTGCTTTAGCATTATTTGCTTGTAATAGTGATGATTCAGTAAGCGATGATTCAGTAATTAATGGTACTAATGATGATGAGGAGGTAGCTGTAACAGAATTACATGCAGCGTTTTCAGCATTTAATTCGGATGCTGTTACAGTACTACTATCTGATGATGGTACTCAAGTAAATATTGAAACGACAGGGTTTCCTGATCATACTTCAATTTATTGGGAAACAGATAATGCACTTTATATTGATGAGCCTGGTGTTACCAAAACAACTCAAAACACATTTATTGGTGGAGGTCAAGGTGAAGCTGCAAGTTTTACTGTGGATGCAATACCAAACTTGTCAGGAGCCTCAGTTACAACACAATTAGGTACCATTGGTATTGCTGTTAGTGGTGCATCCATTTTTAATGATCAAGAAGGTGCGGGAGATTTAGATCAAGCTGCTGGTAGTTTAGATTGGGCAGGTGCACATAAAGGTCCTGGCGTGTATCACTACCATTTAGAGCCTACACCAATTACTAGCGACGATGATAGTTTAGTTGGAATATTATTGGATGGTGTATTTATTTACGGAAGACAATGTAGTGCTACAGGTACAAATCCTACAGATTTAGATGCTTCTGGTGGTCATACATCTACTACACAATATACAAATGGAGTAGAGGAGTATCACTACCATATTATAAACGAAGTATATCCTGCTAGCAATTATGCATACGCACCAGCTTATGTACTATTTGCAGGACCATTCCAAGGTTACTAAAATATAAAAGCATGAGACCAATTCTTTTTTTTATAGTTATAGTATTTACAATATCAGGTTGCAAAGAAGCTTCTGATAGTAAAATTAATACTACCGTCACGCAAAAGGAACAACCAATAGTTATAAGTAATGTGGAAGTTTTAAAGGAAGCATTGGTACTTAATGGTAATAAAGGAAGATGGTATTACAAAGACAAACCGTATACTGGTTATTCTTTAAAATATTATCCAAATGGCGTTTTAGAAGAAAAATTAGGTTTTTTTAATGGAAGAAGAGAAGGTGTAGCAAAACGTTGGACTAAAAATAAAAAACTACAACTAGAATCTTATTATAAAAATAATAAGTTAGACGGTGTTTATAAAACATGGTGGGAAAATGGTGAGTTATCTGGGCAGTCGTTTTATGAAAACGGTGTAAAGCAAGGTGAAGAAAAACAATGGTTTCCTGATGGGCAAATGTTTAAATTAAGAAATTTTGCGGATGGAAAAGAGCATGGTTTTCAAAAAGCGTGGTTAGCTAATGGCAAATTATATGTTAATTACGAAGCAAAAAATGGACGTATTTTTGGTATAAGACGTGCTAGTTCATGTGTTAGATTAGAAGATGAAGTTGTAATCAGAAAAAAAATAGTTTTATGAAATACTTATGCATCATAGTAGTTTTAATTTTTACTAGTTGTAAGAAGGACGTTAAAAAAGAAAACATTAAAGTAATTGAAAACAGCAGAGTAGAGTATCTGCCATATTACAACGATGACTCGTTTACACCGCACTGGTTAACACCTAATACTAAAGAGGAAAGGGCGTTTCATAAAATCCCTGACTTTTCTTTACAAAACCAATTAGGAGAAACGGTAACTCAAAGCACGTTTGATAATAAAATATATATTACCGATTTCTTTTTTACAACCTGCCCAGGTATTTGTCCTAAAATGACAGGTAATATGGCCAAAATTCAGGAAGAATTTAAAAACGATCAGGACGTTTTATTATTATCTCATTCGGTAATGCCAAGTACAGATTCAGTTTCTGTTTTAAATGCTTATGCTACCAATAATAACGTTATAGCTAATAAATGGCATTTAGTAACAGGCGATAGACAACAAATATATGATTTGGGAAGAGATCACTATTTTGTAGAAAGTGATTTAGGAGAAATAAAAAGTATTGATGACTTTTTACACACCGAAAATTTTTTACTAATAGATAAAAATAAACACATAAGAGGTATCTATAATGGATTAAATAGAGCTTCCATAGCGCAATTAATTATAGATATAAAAGCATTAAAAATAGAAGGGTAAATAATTTTGGTTGATTATTTTTCAGGAAAGCTTCGCTGTAATGGTGGAGCTTTTCTATTTTTATAGAAAATTAATAATCATGAAAAAAATAATATATCTAATATTTAGTATTTCGCTTATAATTGGATTAGGTAGTTGTGGTATTGGTAAATATAAAACGGTACCAAAGCCAATCAAAACAACTTTTACAGCTGTTGAGATAGAAACGTTGATAGAAGATGATGCTTTAAATGTAAGAGCTATTGAAATTATTGATACTGTTGGTTTAGCCTACTTAACTTCTGAAGGTAAATTTGGTATGTATTTTCATAGTGATTTACCAGGAATTAATGCGATTAAAAAGGTATTCCCCATTCAAATAAAACACGATAGCATTATTCCAAATTTTAGAGCATTAGCTGTTACTAGTAATAAAGGTTATGGGTTAAGTATAGGGTCACCTGCTTTGATTTTTAATTTAGATGTTGATTTACATAAAAACACAGTCGTGTATCAAGAAAATCATGAAAAAGCATTCTACGATGCTATGGAATTTTGGAATGACCAAGAAGGTATTGCAATTGGAGATCCAACAGATGATTGTTTAAGTGTAATTATAACACGAGATGGAGGAGAGTCTTGGACAAAACTATCTTGTGATGTGTTACCAAAAGCAAAAGATGGCGAAGCTGCATTTGCTGCAAGTGATACTAATATAGCTATTGTAGGCGATAAAACTTGGGTGGCTACAGGTGGTAAGGCTAGTCGTATTTTATATTCTCCAGATAAAGGAAACACTTGGGAGGTCTTTGAAACACCAATTATACAAGGCTTAGAAACTACAGGTATTTATAGTATAGATTTTTATGATGAAAACAATGGTTTTGCAGTAGGAGGAGATTACACCAAAGCAGATGATAATGTGGCTAATAAAATAAAGACTATTGATGGCGGAAAAACATGGCAACTTATGTCTGATGGTACTGGACCTGGTTACAGAAGCTGTGTGCAATACGTGCCAAATAGCAATGCGCAACAATTAGTTGCAATTGGATTTAAAGGAATAGATTACAGTAGTGATGCTGGTAATACGTGGACGCATTTAAGTGATGATGGGTATTATACTATTAGGTTTATAGATGAAACAACAGCGTATGCTGCAGGAAATAAAAAGATTAGTAAATTAACCTTTAAATAGATTGTTTTAATAGTAGAAATAGCGTCATTCTGAATTTATTTTCAGAATCTCATGATTATTCAATCAAAGAATTTAAAATCAAAACAAGTTAAGTTTTATGCAAAAAAAAAAGAAGCCTATTGGCTTCTTTTTTTTTAGTCTTTTTTATTGTCTTTGTGTCTTCCTCTAAACTCTTCAATCATTTTTCTTTTAAAGGAGCGCTCAGCATTAAATAGTAATACAATTTTTTTGTAACTAATTATTTTTGAAAGCTTATCAACGTATATTTTATAGCTTTTTACTCTAGCGTCTTCCAAATCTTGCATGTCCTTAATTAGGGTTTCAGCTTCTTTGTTAGTTAATTTTGTAACATCAATATCCTTACGTTTGATGTCAGATGCTTCTCTTAATTTGCTTTTTTGTTCTTCAAAGTCATTGTAAATAGGCCAAAAAGCTTCTGCTTCCTTGGAGGAAAAATCTAATTGCTCTGTAATGTGTGCTACTTTTAAAGCTTTAAGTTTTTCGTGTTGTTTTATTTTTTCTTTTTGTGCAATTGCACTAAAAGAAAACACTAAAACTAGTAATGTTATAATATGTTTTTTCATTGTAATATGTTTTATTCTTGGTATAAGTCGTTTAAATCTATATCGTCAATATAGTCTTCAACTTCAATTAAATTATAATCTATAAAATCTGTTTGTGATAATTCCGAGTCATTAATTAACATATTAAGATCGTTAATTTCTATTTCATCTAAAATATAGTTTTCTACGGTATCTGTATCTAAGCTGTCTAATGTAGGAGCTGCTTTAAATAGGTTTAAATTAAATAATAGTACTATGGCTGCAGCAACGCTAGATAATGATACAATAGTTTTTTTGTTAAACAGATTAAATACTTTAGGTTCTGGCTTATCTAATTTAGATAAAATATTGTTTTCTAAAGTTTCAAAATAACCATCTGGAACCTTAAAACCAGGGGTTTTAGAATGTCCTTCTAATGTTGCTTGCGCTAGAATGGCATCTTCTAATCCTTCAAAGTAGTCCTTAGGGATTTTAAATCCTGAAGTCTTGATTGTATTTAAGCTTTCTTTTTTCATTGTATTGTTAAGACTAAAAAAAACGTAATTGGTTTAATGTTCTTTTAAATAGGCTTCTATTTTTTTAGAAGCTAAATGGTAGGATGCCTTTAAAGCTCCTTCACTGGTGTCAAGTATTTCTGATAGTTCGCTGTATTTTAAATCTTGAAAATATTTCATATTAAACACTAATTGTTGTTTTTCAGGAAGTGTTGCTATTGCTTTTTGAAGTTTAAGCTGTATGGCTTCTCCTTCAAAGTAAACGTCCGATTGTAAATTGTTTATTGCTAAATCCTGAGTATCGTGACTAGCAGTGTTTTTTAATTTTGCGTTTCTTTTTAAATGCGTTAAAGCTTCGTTAGTTGCTATTCTATAAATCCAAGAGTATAATTGGCTGTCGCCTTTAAATTTATTAATGTTTTTAAAAACCTTTATAAACGTATTTTGTAAAACGTCATCCGCATCGTCATGAGATTTTACTATATGTCTAATGTGCCAATACAATCGCTCTTTGTATAGCGTGATTAGTGTTTTAAAAGCAGCGTTTTTTTCTGATTCAGATTGTAATTGCTGCACTAAAAGTGTTTCGTTCTCTGACATATTAATTATTAGACTCTAATTTAAGCTAATAGTTTAAAAATTTTATTAGAATTTTTAATGATTATTAAAAGTCTGTAAATCATGGTTTTACACAAAAATAAACGATTAAATGTATGTTTTATCGGTTTAAAAACAAATTTTACTTGTTTTTTAGTATTATTTGCGTTAGATTTATATTATTAAATTTAGTTATGTTGTTGGCCCCAAATCTAGCAATGCACAAAAAAAAGGATAAACCAAGTTTATCCTTTTTTTAATTTATTTATTGTTTTAATTATTCAAAGCTTTGCATCTCTACTAACTTTTTATACATACCGTTTTTTTCTAATAGTTCTGTGTGTGTACCTTGTTCTACAATTTCACCTTTTTGCATTACAATAATTTGATCTGCATTTTGAATAGTAGATAGTCTATGCGCAATTACAATAGATGTTCTGTTTTTCATCATGTTTTCTAATGCAACTTGCACTAAACGCTCGCTTTCAGTATCTAAAGCTGAGGTTGCCTCATCCAAAATCATAATAGGAGGGTTTTTAAGTACAGCTCTAGCAATACTTAGACGTTGTTTTTGTCCACCTGAAAAATTGTTTCCTGCATCTCCAACATTGGTTTCAATACCTTTTGGTAACTCACTAACAAACTCCCAAGCATTTGCAATTTTTAAAGCGTCGATAATTTGGTCTTCGGTTGCATCAGGTTTACCTATTAAAATATTATTTTTTATGGTGTCATTAAATAGTATAGAATCTTGTGTTACTAATCCCATTAGATTACGTAAAGACTTTTTTGTCACTGTTTTTATGTCATTACCATCAATAGTAATGTTACCTTCATTTACATCATAAAAACGGGTCAGTAAATTAGCTATTGTACTTTTTCCACTTCCAGATTGTCCTACAAGAGCAACAGATTTTCCTTTAGGTACTTTTAAGCTGAATTTTTTAAGCACATTTTCTTCTTCGTATCTAAAATTGATGTTTTCGATATTGATTTCGTGTGAAAAGCTTGTTAAGTCAATAGCATCACTATTCGATGTTATAGTTTCCTCTTGTTCTAATATTTCAAATACTCGCTCTGCAGCAGCTAGTCCATTTTTTACAGAATATGATGCTTTAGAGATTGCTTTTGCTGGTGTTAAAATGTTATAAGCTAATAGTAGATATACTAAAAATAATTCGCCTTCTAGTGTTTTTTCAACTAATACTAGATTACCTCCATACCATAAAAGAATAGCAATTGTAACAATACCCATAAATTCACTCATTGGTGAGGCTAGGTTGTTTTTGTTACCTATACTATTTGATAATTTTAATAAACGGTCAACAGAATTATTGAATTTTTTTGTAAAACTAGATTCTGCATTGTAGCTTTTAACAACCTTTAATCCTGTTAGGCTTTCTTCTACAATTGATATGAGTTTTCCTGATTCTTCTTGAGCTTTTGTTGATTTTGATTTTAAATTTTTACCGATTCTAGAAATTATAAAACCAGAAATAGGCATGAAAACAAAAACAAAAAGTGTAAGATTTACACTAATTTTTAGCATGGCATAAATCGTAAATAGTATTGTTAAAGGCTCTCTAACAATAAGTTCTAAAATAACAAAAAATGACGATTGTACTTGGCTAATATCACCTAACATTCTAGCCATTATATCTCCTTTTGTGCGATTTGAATAAAAAGGTATTGATAAGCTTATAATTTTTTGATACATTTTTTTACGCAGATCACTTAAAACTCCATTTTTTAAATGCATCATATGAAAGGACGCTAAATAGTTAAATAAGTTTTTAAGTAAAAATGTAGTAATTACTAAACCAACAGCTAACAATAATGAATATTGAGGACCATGGATTTCATTAAGGTTACCAATTTCATAGAAAAATAAATCTTTTAAATAATCAGTAATATTCCAAATGTCAGTGTACACAGGTTTTTTTAGAATAGTTGTAGGCTCTGCGTTTTTTTGAAATAGCACTTCTAACAACGGAAACATTGTTATAAATGATAATGTGCTAAAAAGCGCGTATAGAATATTAAAAATAACATTCATCACTATATTAAACTTATAAGGTTTAATATATGGGATTATTTTTTTTAGGTTTTGATCCATTTAATTATAACTGCATATCTTTTAATATAGCATCAATCTTGCTTTCCAATTTCTGTTCCGTAGCTTCAAATTCTGACACATTGTCTAAAGTTGTATTAACGCTAATGTAGAATTTTATTTTAGGCTCTGTACCACTTGGTCTTAAGGCTATTTTACTTCCGTCTTCCGTATAATAAATTAATACATTAGATTTAGGTACATTAATAGTACTTGTAGTATTGTCTATTGTATTTTTTGCTTCAGATAATTGATAGTCTTCAATCTTGATAACTTTTGACCCATTAACTGTTGTTAGAGGGTTTTCTCTTGCATCAATCATCATTTGTTTGATTTCTTGGGCACCTTCTATACCTTTTTTAGTCATGGATATTAAACGTTCTTTATAAAAACCATGTTTAGTGTACAGCTGTATTAATTCTTTGTAAAAACTACTGCCTTTAGCTTTTGCTTGAGCTGCAATTTCGCAAGCAAGTAAAGCAGATGTTACAGCATCTTTGTCACGTACAAAATCACCAACCATAAACCCAAAACTTTCTTCTCCACCACCAATAAACTCTTGGTTTGGAAAGTCTTTAATCATTTTAGCAATCCATTTAAATCCAGTCAGACCAATTTTACATTCTACCTTAAAGGCATCTGCTAAAGCAGTCATCATTGGCGTAGATACAATGGTGCTTCCTATAAATTGATTGTCATTTATTTTGTTGTTATTTTTCCATTGTTGCAATAAAAAATTAGTCATCATGACCATGGTTTGATTTCCGTTTAATAAAATCATTTTATTATCTAAACCTCTAACAGCAATACCAACTCTGTCGCTATCAGGATCTGTACCTATAACAATATCTCCATCTACTTTTTCTGCCAATTCTAAAGCCATCTTAAGTGCTTCAGGTTCTTCTGGATTTGGAGATTTTACAGTTGGGAAATCGCCATTAGGCTCACGTTGTTCTTCAACAATATTTACATTATTGTAACCTGCACGTTTAAACGTTTCTGGTATGCTAGTAATGGAAGTTCCGTGTAAGGATGTAAAAACTATATTTAGATTATCCTTGGCAGCTTTGGGTGTATCAAAACTTCCGTTTTTTACTGCTGCATCAATAAAAACATCATCAACTTCTTTTCCTATATATTCTATTAACTCCGGCTTTGCTTCAAATTTTATTTCGGCATAGTCTAAGGCATTTATTATTTTAATAATTTCGGCATCTTGAGGTGGTACTAATTGTCCTCCATCTTGCCAATATACTTTGTAACCATTATATTCTGGTGGATTATGTGAAGCAGTTAAAACAATACCACAATGACAGTCTAAATGTTTTAAAGCAAAAGATAGCTCTGGAGTAGGACGTAGGTCTTCAAATAAATAAACTTTGACATTGTTTGATGAAAACACGTCTGCCACAACTTTTGCTAAACTTTTACTGTTGTGTCTACAGTCGTAAGCGATAGCAACTTTTAAGTTTTCTCCTGGGAAAACAGTTTTCATGTAATTACAAATACCTTGTGTGTTTTTTCCTAAGGTATATTTATTAATTCTGTTTGTCCCAATTCCCATTACACCACGCATACCTCCAGTACCAAACTCTAAGTCTTTATAAAAACTTTCTTTAAGCTCAGTAGGCTCTAAAGCAATAAGATTTTTTATATAATCTTGTGTTTCATTATCAAAAGCTGGAGTTAACCAAGTATTGACTCTGTTTAAAAGTTCTGGTTCAATATGTCTCATAGGTTGTAGTCTTAAATTAAGATAAATAATTACTTAAAGGTAGTTATTTGTTTTGTTATTAATTAATAAGTTTAGTCCTTTAAATTTAAGGATTCTTTAATTAAATATCGTTTTTTGTCTGATTTTTGACGTAAAATTATTTCGCCTAAAAAACCAGCAACAAAAAATTGTGATCCTAAAATCATGGTTACTAATGCTAGATAAAACTGAGGTCTTTGGGTGATTAGCCTACCTGAGGTATTAAAAAATAGTTTGTCTATTCCTAAATACAAAGCAAAAACAAGTCCTAAGCCAAACATAATAACGCCTAATGCACCAAATAAATGCATAGGTCTTTTGCCAAATCTGGATAAAAACCAAATGGTAATTAAGTCCAAAAAACCGTTAACAAAACGATCCATTCCAAATTTGGTTTCGCCATATTTTCTAGCTTGATGTTGTACAATTTTTTCACCAATGTTAGAAAATCCAGCATTTTTGGCTAAAACTGGAATGTATCTGTGCATTTCGCCATTTACATCAATGTTTTTAACAACATCTTTATTGTAGGCTTTAAGTCCGCAATTAAAGTCATTAAGTTGGACACCTGAAGTTTTTCTTGCTGCCCAATTAAATAATTTTGAAGGTAAGTTTTTAGTTAACTTATTATCGTAACGCTTTTTTTTCCATCCAGAAACTAATTCAAAACCTTGATTAGTAATCATGTTGTAAAGTTCAGGTATTTCCTCTGGATTGTCTTGTAAATCGGCATCCATAGTGATTATTACATCTCCTGTTGCTGTAGCAAAACCAGCATGTAATGCTTGAGATTTTCCAAAGTTTTTTAAAAATCTAATACCTTTAACGTTATTGTCCGATTCTTGGATTTTTTCAATAATTTTCCAAGAATTATCTGTACTACCATCGTCTATAAACAATAGCTCATAAGAAAAACCATTGGTTTGCATTACATTTGCAATCCAATGGTGTAATTCTGTTAATGATTCTTCTTCGTTAAGTAGTGGTATGACTACTGATATGTTCATAATTTAATTTGAAATATATTTTCAAATATAAAACTATTATAGGTCTTCGTTAGTTTTTTTCATTATTAATGAAACAATAAGTCCAATAACAGCTTGTATTACTAAAAACATGGCTGTTGATTGTATTTGTGGCATTAACGCGAATTGGTTTTTTTGCGCTTCCATAAGATCTAAAGTTTTAGCGATTTCTTCTTCAGGAGCGTTAAAATTTTTCATGATTTGTAATGTTGCTTCAATTGTTTTTTCTTTTAAAGCAACAGCAGCTTCAGGGTCGATAAAATTAAAAACAAGTACACTTACCAAAGTGCTAATTATTACACCTATTGCAACCGTAATAAAATAGGAGCTAAAACTTTCTTTAAATGAAATATAACCACCTAATGATGCTTTAGATTTTGATACAGAAATAATTCCGTAGACAATAATTATAACAAATAATAAAATACCTAACCACCATTTAGTTAATAGGTCTAAATACAAAGCATAGGCTAATACAGTGATTCCGCCTAAGGTTGCACCAAGGTACAGACCAAAATTAATTGCGATTGATTTTATAGTTTTTTCCATAATTTTGTTGAGTTAATTAGTTAATAATCTATTAGTCTTAAAGTGCAATAATATGTTACAATATTACATAATTAATTTTTTTTCATAAATTAGTTGCTCATTTGTAAAAAATACTTAAATTTGCACCTCGAATTTAGTTAAGATAAAAAAGCATTTAGCGATGAAAAAAGGTATACATCCAGAAAATTATAGAATGGTAGCATTTAAAGACATGTCAAACGATGACGTATTTTTAACTAAGTCTACTGCAAACACTAGTGAAACTATTGAAGTTGATGGTGTTGAATATCCAGTTATTAAAATGGAGATTTCTAGAACGTCTCACCCATTTTATACAGGTAAGTCTAAACTAATTGATACTGCAGGACGTATCGATAAATTCAAAAACAAATACGCAAAATTTAAAAAATAATTTTAGCGTTAACTATATTTTAAAAGCCTTTCATTTTTATGAAAGGCTTTTTTTGTTATCTTATTTTCAACTATTTTTGAATGCTAAACACAAAAGTAAAATGCTTAATAGTGTTTTGATGTTTAAACTTAAAATAAAACCACAATGAATTATATCCTTTTTGATGGACCAGTACGCAACCAATTACTTCCATTTACTTATACTAGACCTGTTGCAGATATCAGAGTTGGTATACTGACTATTAGAGAGAAGTGGGAGATGTATTTACAAACCACAACTACAACAGTAACAGAAGATTATTTGGCAGATAAATATCCTATGGTTGAGTTAGAAGAAAATGTTATGCTAAATGCATCTTATTTACCAAATAATGAATTAGTTGAATTGATTATAGGGTTAGAAAAAAATCAAGCCATTTTTAAAGATGAGGATATAATTGCTTTTTATACAACAGATACTCAGGAAGACATAGATTTTGATACGTATGAAGCTATTGAGTTTGATAATGATATTACTAAAATTGAACACACTTGGGAGATATTTTCTAAAAACGGAGAAGCTATACAACAGGATTTTGAATTGTTAACTAAAGACAGAAAATCTGAACCAATACCTACAAGTAATAATATTATTGCACCAGAAAACATTTTTATTGAAGAAGGAGCAGTTGTCCAGTTTGCAACATTAAATGCTAGTGCAGGACCAATTTATATTGGTAAAGATGCAGAGGTAATGGAAGGGAGTTTGGTTAGAGGTCCTTTAGCTTTATGTGATCATGCAACTTTAAAATTAGGAGCAAAAATATATGGACCAACTACCATTGGACCACATAGTAAAGTAGGAGGCGAGGTTAATAACTCAGTGTTATTTGGGTACTCTAACAAAGGACATGATGGGTTTTTAGGGAATTCCGTAATAGGAGAATGGTGTAATTTAGGTGCAGATACTAATAATTCTAACCTTAAAAATAATTATGTAGAAGTTAAACTATGGGATTATGAAACAGAACGTTTTGCTAAAACGGGATTACAGTTTTGTGGTTTAATGATGGGAGATCACAGTAAATGCGGTATTAATACAATGTTTAATACAGGAACCGTTATTGGTGTTAATGCCAATATTTTTGGTAGTGGTTTTCCAAGAAATTTTGTGCCAAGTTATAGTTGGGGAGGCGCTTCTGGTTTTACAACCTATTTAACGTCTAAAGCTTTTGAGGTTGCTAAAGTTGTTATGGCAAGAAGAGGTGTGGAATTTTCTAGTCAAGACGAAGCTATTTTAACTCAAGTTTTTGAAGATTCTAAAAAGTACAGAAAAGAGTAATCATTATTTAGTACAATCTATTGGTGATCAAAGGTTATTCGTCGAAATTGTAAGTTTTTATGGGTTAATTCTGAATTAAATTTTTATATTGATTAGGCTTAATAATCAATATGAGTTTTATTTTTAAAAATACGCTTAGATTTACCATCTTATATCTTTTTCTATACGTTTTAGATTCTTTTTTTAAGAATAATGAAGCGTTATATTCCTATAGATACTTTACTAAATTAGCTCTAGGCATTACTTTATTAGTTTTTTATTTATTTAAAACTAAGCAAAAGGACATTTCTAAAAAACGACTGGTAATTTATGCTTTATCTTTATTTATAATTGGAGATGTTTTTTTTATTACAGGAAATTCTGGCGAAATGACTCATTTTGTATTTGCAGCTTTTTTATTTATTGGAGCTAAAATTTGTTATTCGATACGATTTTTAAATAGTAAAGATTTCAAAATTTCTAAATTAATTCCTTTTTTAATACTTGGTTTTGCTTACATGACTATTATCACAGATTTGGTGTATAATAATTTAGGTCATTATTTTTTTCCATTTTTAATCTACTTATTTGTAGTACTGTTATTAATGCAATTTGCTTATTTAAGAAAAAGTGAGGTCAATGGATTAAGTTTTTGGTTAGTCTTATTTGGTGTGTTTTTCTCAATGATAGCAGATAGTATTAATATCCTTAAAATATTTTATGACCCATTAATTGCTTATAATAAAATTACTGTTATGTTTTTTTATTGTTTGTCTCAGTACATGATTATATTGGGAGTACTAAAAGAAAGTAGAGCTATCGATAATAATGAAATACTGAAAGTGAATACATAATTATGGATAAATTAATACGCTATTTTACACCTGTATTTTTGGCTTTGTTATTTTTAGATATTTATGTAAAAACTAATTTACCTATAATTCCTTATAGGTATTATTCTAAAATATTTGTGCTAGTCACTCTTATAATATTTACGGGTTATTGTGTTTACAAGAAAAACAAGTTGAACAATAGGTATGTTTTTTATGGATTAATTATTTTTTTTATAGGTGATATTTTAATTATTGACCACTTAAATAAAGTAAAGTTTATTATTAGTTTAATACTTTTTGTAGTTGGTAAATTAATCTACATTTTTAAATTTACACACAAGGAAGACTTTAGTAATAAGCGTTTGCTACCATTTTTAGTAGTTTGTTTTTTGTTTGTTGCGTTTTTGTATAATCTAATTTTTGTAAACCTTAAAGGGTATTTTATACCAGTAACGTTGTATTTTTTTATATCCTTAGTCATGACTCTTTTTGCCTATCTTAGAAAAGATGTAGCAAGTAACAAAAGCTATTATACAGTTTTATCTGGTGTAGTTTTATTTGTATTCTCTGAGGCTACAATGGTAGTTAAAACATTTTATGGAGACATCCTATTCCAGGATTTTATAGTAATGTTTGGTTATGGATTTGGACAATATCTTATAATTTTAGGTTTAATGATTGACAAACCTAACTATGTTGAAAATAGTGAACTTATCTCTAAAATATAAAAATCAAATCGATTAACTATTGTTTCTTAACATGCTTTAATTCTAATAAATTGATAGGATTATTGCCTAGTCCAATAACATTTTTTTGAGTAAATCTAATCACTTCATCATAGTATAAAGGCACTATAGGAGCATTTTTTATAACCAAACTATCCATTTTGGTATACAATTTAGTTCTTTCAGATGCCTCAGTAGTATTAAAAGCTTGGTTGTACCATTTATCAAAATCAGTATTGCTAAAATGAGTATAATTTGGACCATTTGGCGCAAAATTTTCTGAATAAAATAATGATAGATAATTTTGAGCGTCTGGATAATCTGCAACCCAACTAGCTCTAAATAAATCTAATTTTCCGTTGGCTTTACCTTCTTTTAAAGTTGATGCAGGAATTACATCTACCTTTATATTTAAACCAATTTTAATAAGCTCACGTTGTATGTATTCGCAAAAGTTAAGATAATTACTAGTTGTAGTAATTGTTACTTCTGGCGTTTTATTATTGTTTTGTGCTTTGTATTCAGCAATAAGTTTTTTTGCTTTTACGGGTTGGTAAGTATATCCAATATTAGCATTGTAACCTGGTAACCCTTTTGGTATAAATCCACCATTTGCAGCTATTCCAATTCCGTTACGTAAATAGGTCATCATTTTTTTTCTGTCAAAGCCATAATTTATAGCTTCACGTATTTGTTTGGATTGGATTTCATTTAAATCAGAATCCATATAAAAAGCCAAATATTCTGTATTTAAGTAAGGACCTCTATTTATGTTTATAGTATTAATATATTTATCTCTTAATTCTCCATTTGTAGTCAATATTTCATCTTGATAAGAGGCGTCTAAGCTGTTTAAAAAGTCTAAATTACCTTGAATAAATTGCATAAATTCACTCTGCTTATCAGGTAAAAAGGTAATAGCTACAGCTTCCAAATGTGGTAGTTTTTGACCATCTTTAGTAGTTTCAAAATAGTTTTCATTTTTTCTAAAAACCAGTTTGATGTTTTCTTCCCAACGCTTAAATTTAAAAGGACCTGTGCCTATTGGATTTGATCTAAAATCACTACCATAATATTCTGTTATTTCTTTAGGGACGACACTGCAATACTTCATTGTTAACAAACCCAAAAATGCAGGAAAAGGTTGTTTTAAAGTAATATTAAAAATGGTGTCGTTTATCGCTTTAAAGGTGTCTACTTTATTAAAAATCCACTGACCTGACGACGCTATATTTTTATCCAACAATCGGTTAAAACTATATTCAAAGTCAGAAGCAGTAACTAGTCTGGTAGAATCCTTACCAAATAATTTATGTTTATGAAAATAGATATTGTTTTTTAGTACAAAATTATAGCTTAAACCATTATCTGATAGTGTCCAGTTTGTAGCAATGCTGGGTTTAACATGTAAACTGTCATCCATTTGAACCAATCCATTAAATAATTGATGGATTGCCCAAATATCTGCGTTGTCTTTTGCAAATGCAGGATCTAGTGATCCTATGTTTTTGTGTTCGTTATATCTAAAAACTAAATGATCATTGTTTACGTTTTTAGTATCCTTACAAGATACTAAAAATGTAAAAATAAAAATGAAGCTATATATAGGTAATGCTTTGTTAGTTATAATAGTTGTCAAGGTGCTGTTATTACTGTTTCTCTTTTTTTAGTGTAAAGAAAAGTGCTTTTTTTAAACTAAAATTATATAGTGTAAATATACACAATATAGCTAATTCTTTTTTTTATAGTTTTAGCATAGTTTAATTGTTTTTAGTAGCATAATTATAATTAGTATAATGTTTATTTCAAAAAAAAACCGAAGGTATTAGCTTCGGTTTTAATTATGTTTTTATTGTAAAAGTTAGATTCTGACACCTACAGGTAAAAGTTTTTTATATTGCCTATTGCGCCTCATAAATTTTGCTATTTCTGGACTGGTAGGCATTACGCTTAAATTACGTTCTTCAATATTGTCAAAAACAATTTTTAAAAACTCGTTTACAAAATCTTCATTATCCTGCTCCTCAGGCACTATTAATTTAGTTAAAAAGATTTTTCTTTCTTGTAAAGAGTATTCTATTTTAGCGAAATGATTATCAATTTTCAGTTCAAATTGACGTAAAAAATCATTGTCAACTAACTCAGCTGCATCAATCATAATGTATAAAGTTTTATTAATTATTAGGGGAGTTTCAAAAATAGTACCAAACTATTTTATAGCTTTACAGCACAAAGATACTCAAAAATCTAATAGAACTGTGTTTGTTTATTGTTAAAAGCTTATGAATCAAGAAGTAATACCTGTTTATCTAATGCCTGGTATGGCTGCTAATCCTACGATATTTGAGCACATTAAATTGCCGGAAAATCAATTTAAAATTTACTGGTTAGAATGGAAATTACCCAATCCAAATGAAACATTATCTAGTTATGCAAAACGCATGTGTGAAGATATAAAACATGATAATCCAGTACTTTTAGGTGTATCTTTTGGAGGGATTTTAGTGCAAGAAATGAGTAAGTTTATTAAGTACAATAAAATTATAATAGTATCCAGTGTAAAGACCAAACACGAGTTGCCTAAAAGAATGCGTCTGTTGCGAATGACAAAAGCATATAACATACTACCTACACAATTACTTAGTAATGTTGATTTGTTGGCTAAATATGCGTTTGGTAATACTATAACTAAACGTATTGAGTTATATAAAAAATATTTGTCGGTAAGCGATAAAATGTATCTGGATTGGGCAATACAGCAAGTGGTTTGTTGGGATCAAGACCAAGCATTAGATAATGTAATCCATATACATGGTGATAATGATAAAGTATTTCCTTTCTCTAATTTAGGAGCATGCGTAAGTATAAAAGGAGGTACACATATCATGATTATTAATAAATATAAATGGTTTAATGAAAACTTACCAAAACTAATCGCTTAAATATTAAGTGGTTTGAATAAAAAATTTTAAATTTAAACAAAAGATAAGAAGATGAAGATTGTACAAAAAAGTTTAGCTATTGTTGGCTTAGGCGTTTTAGGATTGTTATTTATTAACGCCTATCAAGACGCTCCTACTGACGAGAATTTTGAGAAAAAAATAATAAACGATTATAATGTATACGCAATTCAAATGCCAAGCTATTTGGAGTTTGCAGGAGAAGCTGTACCATTATCAAATCCAGATATTTATGAGCGCATGGATAAAGAGCTTTTAGTTAATACCTATTGGCAGTCTAATGGTTTGTTAATGTTTAAGCGTGCCAAAAAATATTTCCCTATTATCGAGCCTATTTTAGCAAAAAACGGGATACCAGACGATTTTAAATATTTGGCAGTTATTGAAAGTGGTTTAACAGATGCACGTTCTCCAGCAGGAGCAAGTGGGTTTTGGCAAATCATGAAAGCAACAGGTCGCGAACATGGATTAGAAGTAAACGATAATGTAGACGAACGTTATAATTTAGAAAAAGCCACAGAAGTAGCTTGTGATTATTTAAAAAAAGCTAAAGAAAGTTTAGGATCTTGGACATCTGCAGCAGCAGCATATAATGCAGGTAATTATGGTATTTCTAGACGCTTAAAAGAACAAGATGTGACTAGTTATTATGATTTGCTTTTAGGTGAAGAAACAGGAAGGTATGTGTTTAGAATAATAGCTTTAAAAGAAATTTTATCTAATCCAGATGCTTATGGATTTAATTTTAGAGACAAAGATTTGTATAAAGCAGTGCCAACCTATCAAGTAGCTGTAGATACTGCAGTAACTGACTTTGCAGGTTTTGCTAAGCAATTTGGTATAAACTATAAAATATTAAAATTACACAACCCTTGGTTAAGAGAACCTCATTTAAATAATAGTTCTAGAAAACAATATTTTATTGATATCCCAAGAGAGGGTTACTACCAAACTAATCCGTAAATGCTTGATTTTTTTACTCAAAATTGGTGGACTATAGCAATTGTTATCAATTACATATTGGTAATAATTGCAGTTGCCACTATTTTATTTAAATCAATAAATCCAACAAAAACACTAACGTACATCATTGTATTGTTAGTGTTTCCTTTTTTTGGATTAGTAGTTTATTACTTTTTTGGTCAAGAGTATAGAAAGGATAAGATTTTTAATCGAAAAGACGTGTTAAATAACCATTTAATACAATCTATTAATAAAGATTTAAAGATTCAGCCAGAATCCTTAACGCAATACGAAGCTAAAATTGACGAAGATCAAATTAGATTAATTCATCTGCTTCAAAAAAATGATAAATCACCATTAACTAAATTTAATGATGTAGAAATCATAATTAATGGCGAAAATAAATTTGAGAAGCTTTTTAAGGATATTGACACTGCTAAAAAACATATTCATATTGAATATTACATTTTAAAAGACGATAAAATAGGTACTAGATTTTTAGATCTATTGTGTAAAAAAGCCAAGGAAGGCGTAACGGTAAGACTTAGTTTTGACGATGTAGGTAGTAAAATTTCTTCTAAAATGAAGAAAAAACTAACCAATGCTGGAGTACAATATTTTGCTTTTATGCCAGTATTGTTTCCTAGATTTACAGGTAAAATGAATTATAGAAATCACAGAAAAATTGTGATTATAGATGGTGAAATAGGTTATGTAGGCGGAATAAATGTATCTGATACTTACGTTAATTATCCCGAAAATAAAGACTATTGGAGAGATACACATTTAAAAATTATTGGCGAATCTGTTTTTACCTTACAAACTCAATTTTTAACCAATTGGAATTTTGTAGCAGATACTAGCTTGACATTAAACCGTTCGTTTTTTCCGCAAAACAAGGTTAAAACAATTACTCCAGTACAAATAGCAGCAAGTGGTCCAGATACAGATTGGGCTAATATTATGGAAGCTATATTTTTTGCAATTGTAACTGCCGAAGATTACGTGTACATAACAACGCCTTATTTTATTCCTAATGATCAAATCATTACAGCCATGCAAGTGGCATCAAAAAGTGGAGTAGATGTCAAGCTTCTAATTCCAGATAAATCGGACTCGTGGACAGCAAAACATGCCACTAACTCATATCTAGAACAATTATTAGAAGCTAATGTCAAAATTTATAGATATGAAAAAGGTTTTATTCATGCTAAAACTATGGTTGTGGATGATGTCTTTACAACTATAGGAACCTGTAATATGGACTACAGAAGCTTTAATATTAATTTTGAAATCAACGCGCTTATCTATAATAAAGAAAAAGCAATTGAAGCTAAAAGCATATTTAATAATGACCTAGAAAGTGCTATCCAAGTTAATCTAGAGCAATGGACAGAGCGATCTAATATTAAGCGTATACAAGAAGCCTATTGTAGACTTTGGGCGCCTTTACTGTAAAAAAAAAGGGTCAAACTAGTTTTAATTAGTTTGACCCTTTTTAATTTATAAAAGTATAATTATCTACTACGTCTTTTTTGTGCACGTATTGATCCACCTTGACCAAAGTGTTGTTTAGGTGCTTGTGCGCGTTTCATGTTTTCTTTCATCATTTTTATTTGATCAGTTAACATACCTTGTTTATCAAGCTTTTGTGCTTCGGCTAATAATGTAACTGCTTCTTGCTTTCTTCTTTTAGACATTGCAACTCCAGCTAAATTAAGTTTAACCATTGCCATATCATGATCCATAGATAAACCTAATTGCTCTGCTTTTTTAAAATAACGTTCAGCTTCAGTCATATTATCCTGAGAAACCATAATACCATTTAAAAAGTTATAATACCCTTGTTGCTTTTTAACTAAAGCAGTATCTGGATTTTTAATTTTATCTAACCATTTTTTAGCACCAGGAAAATCTTGTTTTCTCAATCTTAAAAAAGCTAATAAAATAAATTCATTTTTAAAATATAAGAAGACAAATATTAGGGCTAAAAAGATGTACATGATACCATTACCGATGTTTCCTTCCACAAATTGCCAGATGGCTACACCAAAAATTCCGATTGCTAATATTAGTTTTATTACTTTATTGTACATTTTTTTAATTTTAAAAGTCTTGTATTACTTGATTTGTAACGTTTTTAAGCGTTATTTTTATTGGAGTACAAAGAAACTAAAAAAATCTTTAAAAATATTTTTTAAATTAGGTTTGTGAAATAAAAAACTCGTTGTATATTTGCGCTCAGTTTTACGTAAAGCATAAAACTAAATAAAACATATACTATTCAGATTTTAAAAAAATAAGACAATGCCAAAAAGAACGTTTCAGCCATCAAAGAGAAAAAGAAGAAATAAACATGGTTTTAGAGAAAGAATGGCTTCTGCTAATGGTAGAAAGGTATTAGCTCGTCGTCGTGCTAAAGGAAGAAAGAAAATATCTGTTTCATCTGAAACTAGACATAAAAAATAATGTTTAACAATTGTTAACATTTTAAAGGCGTTACTTAGGTGTAACGCCTTTTTTTGTATCTAATAATTACTATTTTTGATAATCGAAAAAAACAAACTAAAATGCCAAAAAATCCTAAGTTAAAGTCTATTCTTATTATTGGTTCAGGTCCTATCGTTATTGGGCAAGCCTGTGAGTTTGATTACTCTGGTACGCAAGCACTAAGATCTTTAAGAGAAGACGGAATCGAAACTATTTTAATCAATTCTAATCCAGCAACAATCATGACAGACCCAAGTATGGCTGATCATGTATATTTGTTGCCTCTTAATACAAAGTCTATTGTTCAAATTTTAAAAGAACATCCACAAATTGATGCAGTACTACCTACAATGGGTGGACAAACTGCACTTAATTTATGTATTGAAGCAGATGAAAAAGGAATTTGGAAAGACTTTGATGTAGAGATTATAGGTGTCAATATTGACGCTATTAATATTACAGAGGATAGAGAACAGTTTAGAGAGTTAATGCTTAAAATAGGTGTGCCTATGGCTCCTCAAGCAACTGCGACATCATACCTTAAAGGTAAAGAAATTGCCCAAGAGTTTGGGTTTCCATTAATTATAAGAGCTTCATTTACATTGGGTGGAGCAGGAGCTTCTTTTGTATATAAAGAAGAAGATTTTGACGAGTTATTAACACGTGGATTAGAAATTTCTCCAATTCACGAAGTCATGATTGACAAAGCCTTAATTGGCTGGAAAGAATACGAGCTTGAATTACTAAGAGACGCTAATGATAATGTAGTAATTATTTGTTCTATTGAAAATATGGATCCAATAGGGATCCACACAGGAGACTCCATTACTGTTGCTCCTGCAATGACATTAAGTGATAAAACATATCAAAAAATGCGTGATATGGCTATCCATATGATGCGTAATATTGGTGACTTTGCTGGTGGTTGTAACGTACAATTTGCAGTTAGTCCAGATGAAAACGAAGATATAATTGCTATCGAGATTAATCCTCGTGTATCACGTTCTTCAGCTTTAGCTAGTAAAGCAACAGGATATCCAATTGCAAAAATAGCTGCAAAATTAGCTATAGGTTATCATTTAGATGAGTTAGAAAACCAAATTACTAAATCTACATCAGCATTATTTGAGCCAACTTTAGATTATGTAATTGTTAAAATACCACGTTGGAATTTTGATAAGTTTGAAGGAAGTGATCGTACACTAGGACTGCAAATGAAGTCAGTAGGAGAGGTTATGGGTATTGGACGTTCTTTTCAGGAAGCACTTCATAAAGCAACACAATCTTTAGAGATTAAACGTAATGGTTTAGGTGCTGACGGTAAAGGTTATACTAATTACGAACAAATTATTGAAAAGCTAACCTACGCAAGTTGGGATCGCGTGTTTGTAATTTATGATGCCATTCAAATGGGAATTCCTTTAAGTCGTATACATGAAATTACTAAAATTGACATGTGGTTTTTACGTCAATATGAAGAATTGTACCAATTGCAAAAAGAAATTTCGACCTTTAAAATAGACACCATCCAAAGAGATTTACTTCTAGAAGCTAAACAAAAAGGGTATGGAGACAGACAAATAGCACATATGTTAGGCTGTTTAGAAAGTCAAGTATATAATAAAAGGGACGAGTTAGGTATTAATCGTGTTTACAAACTTGTAGATACTTGTGCTGCCGAGTTTGAAGCTAAAACACCTTACTATTACTCAACATTTGAAAATGATGTAGAAACAGCTGATGGAACACGTTATGCGCATAATGAAAGTATAGTTTCTGATAAGAAAAAAGTTATCGTTTTAGGATCAGGACCAAACAGGATTGGACAAGGTATCGAGTTTGATTATTGTTGTGTACATGGTGTATTAGCTGCTGCAGAATGTGGTTATGAAACCATCATGATTAACTGTAATCCAGAAACAGTATCTACAGACTTTGACACAGCAGATAAATTATATTTTGAACCCGTTTTTTGGGAACATATCTATGACATCATTAGACATGAAAAACCAGAAGGTGTTATCGTGCAATTAGGTGGACAAACCGCTTTAAAACTTGCTGAAAAACTATCTAAATATGGAATTAAAATTTTAGGAACTAGTTTTGAAGCTCTAGATTTAGCCGAAGATAGAGGGTTGTTTTCTAACATGCTTAAAGAAAACAATATCCCTTATCCGGAATTTGATATTGCTACAACTGCAGATGAAGCAGCTGCAATTGCAGACGTGCTAGATTTTCCAATATTAGTTAGACCTTCATACGTACTTGGAGGACAAGGGATGAAGATTGTAATTAATAAACAAGATTTAGAGGAGCATGTCGTTGATTTATTAAGACGTATGCCTGGAAATCAACTGTTATTAGACCATTATCTTGATGGAGCTATTGAAGCTGAAGCAGATGCTATTTGCGACGGAGAAAATGTTTACATCATTGGTATAATGGAGCATATAGAGCCTTGCGGAATCCACTCAGGTGATAGTAACGCAACATTACCACCTTTTAATTTAGGAGAGTTTGTAATGCAGCAAATAAAAGACCATACCAAGAAAATTGCATTAGCATTAAATACGGTTGGATTAATCAATATACAGTTTGCTATTAAAGATGATATTGTTTACATCATTGAAGCTAATCCAAGAGCATCACGTACAGTTCCATTTATTTCTAAAGCCTATGGAGAGCCTTATGTAAATTATGCAACGAAAGTTATGTTAGGCGAAAAGAAAGTTACTGACTTTAATTTTAACCCACAGTTAAAAGGTTATGCTATTAAACAGCCAGTGTTTTCTTTTAATAAATTTCATAATGTGAATAAAAAACTTGGGCCAGAAATGAAAAGTACTGGAGAAAGTATTTTGTTTATAGACGATTTAAAAGATGATCAGTTTTACGATTTATATGCAAGACGAAAAATGTATTTAAGCAAGTAATAAAAATAATTAATTGGTTTTTAGGAGGTTATAATTAATTTTTGTATTTTACAATAAAAGAGATTATGACAAAAAAACTACTATTTATTTTATTTGCTTTTGTAGCTTTAAGCGTATCAGCTCAAAACCAAACAGTTAATATAGATTGGAGTTTCGGCTCTAACTCTAATGCAACAGGACCTAATAATAATGCAGATCGCACTATTGAGGTTGGAGATACAGTTATTTGGGATTGGTATTCTACTGGTACGCATAATGTAGAAAGAACAGGAGGTACATCCTCAGATAATTTTGTAAGTGGTTTTATGACTACAGGAGCAACGTTTTCGCATACGTTTACATCTGTTGGTACAAATACATACCAATGTAATCCACATCCAACAAGTATGTTTGGTGTAATTACAGTAGTAGCAGAAGGGACTTTAAGTGTGCCTGATTTTGCAACACGTTTATCTGCGATAAATCTGTATCCAAATCCTGCATCATCGACTTTAAATGTCGAAATACCTTCTCAGTTTAAAGAAGATTTGACTATTGAAGTGTATAATGTTTTAGGTAAAAAAGTACTATCAAAAACAATTAGTCCATTAAAGACTAGTTTGTCTATTTCTAATTGGAATGATGGTGTGTATTTAATAAAAATAACTTCTGTTAGTTCAGGGACCACAATAACTAAACGATTTGTAAAAATTTAATACAAGCCTTTTAAAATAAAAAAGCCTTCATTTCTTGAAGGCTTTTTTTATTTTAAAAATTATCAGGTAAATCTATTCTAACTTTGTAATCTTTTAATATTGGAAGATAATCTGTGTGCGAAAAATCTTCATGATCAAACTCGTATTGTCGTTGTTTTTTAGTCTCCATTCGCTTAATAGCTTTTAAAAAACGTTTGACTTCTACCTTATCATTTAAAATAAGTCCAGCAACTTCCATGGATTGTCCATTATCATCTTTGGCTACCATTGTAAAGTAAGACGAGTTACAATGCTTTACAATACCAGTTTGTATATTTTCAGCCTCTACACGTATACCAACAACCATAGATGTGTTTCCAACAAAATTTACAGAAGCTTTCATGGTTACTAGTTCGCCAACCTCAATAGGACTTAAAAAATCTACAGTATCTACACTAGCAGTCACACAGTAGGTTTTAGAATGTTTAGAAGCACAAGCAAAAGCTATTTGATCCATCAAATTTAGTATGTAACCACCATGTATTTTTCCACTAAAGTTAGAGTGTGAGGGTAACATTAATTCGGAAATACTAATTCTAGAATCGTCTGCTTTCTTATATGCTTTCATTATAGTTTTTGTTGTTGTATGTAATATTCAATTTGGTTTTTTCTGTAAAATCCGACAATAATTAAAGCTAGTCCAAAAAAGAGACACATGATAATAATAAAGTTATTTAATTCTTCTCTTTTACTAAATTTTCCTGGCTCTATAAGCGTATCAAAACCAAAAGACAGTAGTCCTGCTCCTGCAATAAATATAAAAATATATTTAGCTCTTAAGCTCCATTTGTATATTACATTTTGAGTAGAATCTGTCATAATTAATAATTAGAACGTCGTTCTTTATCTTCTTCTACCTTAGTAATAAAGTACTTAGTATCACCTAACCAAAAGAAGGTTTTGTAACGTTCAAAATACGAAAGTTTTACAAATTTACCTTGTAAACGATTTAAATCATTAATAACCTGTTTCTCTTTATCCTCTACAGAAAATTCAAAAAGTTGAGCTTCAGACACACCTTGACTGACCTCGCCTTCCCAGGTTTTAAACATAATACCTTTACTGCTAAATTTAACTAATTCTCCTGCTCTAACACCTTCACTGTACGTTGCAAAGTATATAAAACAAAAATATCCTACTAAAATTAGGACTATAATAACTAAGGCTTTTACTAAAAATTTTATCATAATTGTTTTGTGTTAATCGTCAAATTCTGCTCTTTTAATAATAGTTTCTGGTAATGCTTTTTTAGCTTTAGCACCTAATTTTTTCAATTTTTCAACACTAGTAATTAGGTTTCCTTTTCCTTCTACTAATTTATTCATTGCAGCGGAATAATCCTTTTTAGCATCGTCTATTTTTTTTCCTACACCAGTTAAGTCTTTAACTAAACCTTCAAATTTATCATATAAAGCGCCAGCTTGTCTTGCAATTTCGATAGCATTTTGTTGCTGCTTTTCGTTATTCCACATGCTGTCAACTGTTCTTAAAGTTGCTAATAACGTGGCAGGTGTAACAATAACTATGTTTTTTTCGAATGCTTTATTGTATAAACTATTATCAGCATTTATAGCAACTGCAAAAGCAGGCTCTATTGGGATAAAAAGCAGGACAAAGTCAGGACTTTCTATATCATATAAATCTTCGTACTTTTTATCAGATAATTGGTCTACGTGTCGTCTTATAGAATTGATGTGGGCTTTTAAATATAACTCACGCTCGTCATCTTCAGCATTCACGTAACGCTCATAATCTATTAAAGACACCTTACTGTCAATAATCATTTTTTTATTGTCAGGTAAGTGTAATACTATATCTGGCAACACTCTAGAGCCATCCGCTCTGGTAAAATTTTGTTGTACAAAATACTCTCTATCCTTTTCTAATCCAGATTTTTCAAGGACACGTTCTAAAACTAATTCTCCCCAATTTCCTTGCATTTTACTATCACCTTTCAATGCTCTAGTTAGGTTGGTGGCTTCTTTAGTCATTTGCTGATTTAAATCCTTTAAACCCAATAATTGTTCTTTTAAAGCACTATGCATACTAATACTTTCCTTTTGAGTATCGTCTACTTTTTTCTCGAAGGTTAGTATTTTTTCTTGAAGTGGATTTAAAATATTTTTGATATTTTCTTTATTCTGAAGGGTGAACTTTTCGCTTTTTTCGTCTAAAATTTTAGTTGCTAATAACTCAAAATCTTTACGAAGTTGTTCTTGACGCAATTCGACTTCTTCCTCACGTTTAAGGTTTAATTGTTGTAGGTTTTCAAAATCGGCATTTTTTCTAGCTAAATCTTCATTTAAAATATCCTTTTCACGACGGATGCCTTCGCGTTCTATTTCAATTTTAGAAATAGTTTGTTTCAACTCTTGTAATTGGGTGTTAAATGTCGCGTGTTGTCTTTCGCTTTCTGCGGAATAAAACTGTTTTAAGTCAGAGAGTTGCTGTTGTAAATTGGCATTTCTTTCTTCTAAAGTACTTTTTTCGCTTTTACTTTTAAGTTTAGTGAAAAGCATACCTAAATAACCACCAATAGCAGCAGCAATTACAATAGCAAGTATAAGGATAATGTTGTCGTTCATTTAATGAAAACGTAGTTTGTTCAAAGATAGTTAATTTGTTTCTCAGTGAGAAGTTAAGTATTTATATATGCTGAATGTTTGATTTTGTTAATTTAGAAATTGATTATTGGTTTTTTTAAGTATTACGATAGATGTTTTAAAAGCTTAATTAGTATGAAATACTGAAACAAGTTCGGTAAGACGTGAATTGTTCCTTTGTAATTTTGAGTTTGACGTAAAACTACTTTTTAACCCTAAAACTGCCTGTTTTTTCATCAAAAACAATCATATCTGCAGGAAACAGGTTAGAAAATGCACCTTTTTCGATTAAATTACAAGGTGAGTCACTAACTATTCCATGGTTTGACATGACAATCATACTATCGCATAATTGGATAGCTAGATCAATTTCGTGAGATGAAAATAAGATGGTTTTTCCGGTATCTTTAGCTAGTTTTTGAAGCAGTTTTAGGATGTATGCTTTGTGATACATGTCTAAATGTGACGTAGGTTCATCTAAAATAATTAAATCGGTATCTTGTGCTAAAGCACGAGCTATCATTACTTTTTGAAGCTGACCATCACTAAGCTCGAAACATTTTTTATGTTTCAAATCTTCAATAGTCGTTTGCTTGATTGCTTTATTAATAATAGTTAAATCTGTGTCAGATAAATTACCAACCCAATTGGTGTAAGGTTGACGTCCAAGAGCAACCAATTCAAAAACGGTTAAATTTTTTGCAGCAATAGGTTCTGTTAATACCAAACTTAAAGTTTTGGCAAGTTCTAAATTAGAATAGTTATCTAAATTTACATTATTTATTAATACATGACCACTTAAAGGTGTTATAACCTTTGTTAATGTTTTTAAAAGTGTGGATTTACCAATCCCATTACCACCAACCAAACCAATTAATTCGCCTTTATTTATAGCAATATTAATGTTAGATGCTACAATAGTTTTGATTTTTTTAGACTGATAACCTACAGTTAAATTATCAGTTTTTAGGATGGTATGTTGGTTGTTTTTTTTCATTTTAAAACACCATTTTACGTTGTCTTACTAATAACCAAACTACAATTGGTGCACCAAATAAGGAGGTTATAGCATTTATAGGTAGCATATAATCTGTATTTGGTAATTGGGCAATACTGTCGCAAATTAGCATAATAATGGCACCAAATAAAAATACAGCAGGTAATAATATTTTATGATTGGACGTATTAAACACTTGTCTAGTAACATGCGGAATTGCTAAGCCAATAAAGGCTATTGGTCCTGCAAAAGCAGTAATAGTACCTGCTAGTAGGCTAGTGGCAATAATAATTAATAATCGACTTTGTTTAATGTTTAAACCTAAGCTTTTAGCGTAATTTTCGCCCAATAATAAGGTGTTAAGACCTTTAATTGATAGGATACTAAACAGGATACCAATACAATAAATGATGGCAAAAATAGTAACCTCGTTCCAGTCCAAATCTCCTAAACTACCAAAACCCCAAAAAATGTATTGCTGTAATTGTTCTGCACTACTAAAGTAGGATAGTACACTAACTATTGCAGCTGTAATACTACCAAACATTAATCCGATAATTAATATAGCCATAGTATCTCTAACTTTTGAGGATACAATTAGGACTAATAATAACACTAAAAAACTACCTAAACTTGCAGCAATAACTAAGCTCCATTTGGTAAGTAAAAAAGTAGCTAAAAATCCACCAAAAATACTACTTCCTAAAATAACCAATGCGACACCTAGACTTGCTCCAGAGGTAATCCCTAAAACAAAGGGACCAGCTAAAGGGTTTCTAAAAAGGGTTTGCATTAATAACCCAGAAATACCTAAACCAGAACCTACCAATACAGCAGTAATTGCTTTGGGTAAACGATAGTTTTGGATTATATATTGATGATTGTTTAAATTATCCGAATTTGTAAAAAAACTGTCTATAATAGTATTAAAAGCTATGGATACAGATCCTAAACTAATGTTTACCATAAATAATAGTAAAAGCAAAACTGCTAATACTATAAAGGGAATGGTATAAGATTTGGATGTTATCACTTTAACGGTTTAAAAAAGTAAGTTTGATACTCTGGCAATAAGTCTGGATGACAAATTTTAATGATGTCTTTTAAAACTAAATCAGGTCTAGATAAACCAAGTTCATAATACAAAACGCCTCCTGTTTTTCCGGTTGTATTTGCAAAAGTATAGATAGCATTATTTTTAAAAGCATCAAATTGCGTGTAATGCGTATTAGCGGTTTGTAAAGCTTCCATGCTACTATAATAAGATGGACTTAACCATAAATTAGCATGTTTTGCTTTTTCAAAAACAGCTTCAAAACTTAATGCTAAACTGCCTTGAGATTTAGTGTCTGCATATAAATAATCGACATTTGCGTCTTTTAAAAATTGAGCTTCGGTACTGGTTCCATTTGGTAAATACCATACATCCTTATACATTGCACCACTAATTACTGTTGGTCGCTCAGTGACGGTTTGCGCTAATTGTTTTGCTGCTTTGTAATTGGTTTCGATAGTTTTAAATACAGAATCTGCTTGTTTTTCTTTATTATATAGTGCACCAAAAAACTTAATCCATTCGGCTTTAGCTAAAGGTGTTTTTTCTACCCAATCACCATTGTAAATTACAGGTATTCTAGCATTACTTATTGTTTTTAAAGATTTACTTGTGCCATCAACACCAAATCCAACGACAACATTTGGATTTAACTCTAATAAAACTTCGGTGTTTAAACCTTCGTTTTTACCTAATTCTCTTACGTGTCCATTATCAATACGCTGTCTGATTTTTTCTGAAGAAATATAATCACTGCCAGGAAAACCAATTAATGAGTTTTCTTCATTTAAAAGTTCTAAAGCAGGAATATGAGTTGTAGAAGTTACTACTATAGATGTTACAGGAGTAATGATAATACCATCATATTCGTCTTTCATAAACGATGTTTTTGCAGCGTCTTCTTTACTAATTAAAACGTACTTATAGGTTTTTTCTGCTTTAGGCCAAGGGTTGTTAACGGTTAACACTTTAAAATTACTATGATTTGTAATACTAAATCCTTCAGCGTAAGCGATACTATTATCCTCTTGTATTAAAGCAGGAAGTTTCCTGTCAATACCTGGATCTTCCTTGCAATTTAGAAATAATAAAAATGAAAGTAATAGTAATAAAAAAGCTTTGTTTTGTAACATTAGTAGCGCTTTAGCGGAAAATTTTCCTTTAAATTTATATAAAATTTTAGTCATGAGAGACGGTTCAAATTTAACAATATATATAGTAGGAGGAATTATATTATTACATTTTTTAATTGGCTTTATTTATTTAATCTATAAAATGAATAAGAAAAATGAAGAATGAATTAATTTAAAATAGTACATTCGCGCTGAATTTTGGTTTGACTTTGTGCTAATGCAAAGTCGATTAAAAGGGAATCTGGTTTAAATCCAGAACTGTTCCCGCAACTGTAAGTTTATGTTCAACATTAGTTGGACACCTTTTAAAGGATGTTATTCAAACTTAGACCACTGTTTTATTAAAAATGGGAAGGTAGAGTAACATATAACAAGTCAGGAGACCTGCCAGAATTTGTCATCTAATATGATCTTCGGGAGAAAGATCTTTAAGATTTATGAAAAAAACTATTGGATTACTAATTGCTGTATGTTGTAGTGTTGTGTCTTTTGCACAAACACTGCTAGACTCTGTCCAATATTTAGATGTTATCGAGTTGAGTGATGTCAAATTAAAACAAAATGCTGCAGGATTTAAAGTTACAGTTTTAAACGATTCTGTTTTAAATAAAAACACTTCTAATTTTACGGATTTATTACGATTTAATTCTAATATTTATTTTAAAGAAAACGGTTATGGCATGGTGTCTTCACCATCGTTTAGAGGGACTAATGCCTCGCAAACTGCTGTGATTTGGAATGGTATAAACATTAACTCTCAGTTAAATGGTCAAACGGATTTTAATACCATAAATACCAATAACATTAATCAAGTGGTTATTAGAAATGGAGGAGGTAGTGTGCAATACGGAAGTGGAGCAATTGGAGGTAGTGTGCATTTGGATAACAGATTAAGTTTTACGCAACATTTAAAAAATGATGTCAAACTTAACTATGGCAGTTTTGAAAGTAAAAACTTTAGTCTTGTTACAGATTACGGACAAGATAAATTTGCTTTTAATTTAGGTGTAAATTATATAGATTCTGATAATGATTATAAATATTTAGACTCTGATAAAATTAATGAAAATGGTGCATTTAATAATCTAAGTCTTAATGTTAATTTAGGTTATTTTATTTCTGAAAAAGATGTAATTAAATTATACCATCAATCTTTTATTGGTGAACGTGAGTTTTCCGGAACAACTGCAACACCATCTAAAAGTAAATATGAAGATGAAAACTCTAGGTCAATGTTGGAATGGGTTAGTACACATCAAAACTATAAATCTAATTTTAAAGTCGCGTATTTAAAGGAGTATTTTGAGTTTTACCAAAACAAAAATTCTGAGTTTTTTACTTTTGGACAAGTCAATACTTTTCTGGCAAAACATAATTTTAATTATAAATTATCTAAACAGGTAAGTGTTACTAGTATTTTAGATTACAATCTTTTTAAAGGTGAAGGCAGTAGTTTTGGTAATCCAGAGCGATCTATATTTTCTGCTACAGGATTATTACAATATAATCCAAGCACTAATTTAAATTTAGGTTTTAATATAAGACAAGATGTGACCTCTGATTTTAGTAGTCCATTATTGTTTTCAATGGACGCTTTGATTGGGATTACCAAATTTTATAAGGTCAAAATTAATGGGTCAAAAAATTATAGAATTCCGACATTTAACGATTTGTTTTGGCAACCTGGAGGTAATTTGAATTTAGTACCAGAATCGTCTTATCAATTTGATTTAGGTCTTGTTTTAGACTTTAATTGGTTGCAACTACAGTTGAATACCTACTATATTAAGTCGCAAGATTTGATACAATGGAAACCAAATATCTCTGGGTTTTGGTCGCCACAAAATATAGCTGAAGCCCATAGTTATGGAGTAGAAGTAGGGTTAACTATTTCTAAAAAAGTTAATAATCATCAATTCAGGTTTAGCTCAAATTATTCTTACACAGTTTCAGAAAATTTAGAAACAAATAAGCAATTAATTTATGTGCCTTTTCATAAAGCTAATGCCACATTAGCTTATAGCTTTAAAAGGTTTAGCGCACATTATCAGAAGCTATTTAATGGAGACGTCTTTACAACTTCCGATAATTTAAAAGGTCCATTTTATAGTTTGCAATCTTATAATGTAGCCAACTTAGGCGTTAATTATAAACTATTACAACATTTTAATCACGAATTAGAGTTGGGATTAAAAGTAAATAATCTATTTAATAAACTATATCAAAACGTAGCATTTAGACCAATGCCAAACAGAAATTTTAATATTCAATTACACTATAAATTTTAAATCAAATTATGAAAAAAATTATTTACTCAATTGTAGCCTTATCATTATTAGTCTTTTCTTGTTCTAATGATGACGATGCATTTACACAACCAGAACCATTAGGAGCTTATGAAAATGGGATTTTAGTAAGTGCAGAAGGTGGACCATCTTCAATTTCTTACATATCAAATGATTTTTCTGTAACAGAAAATCAAGTGTACTTTAATGTTAACAATGAAAACTTAGGTGTGTATTTACAATCTATAGGTTTTAATGGAGATAAGGCTTATATCGTTGTTGATGCAGGAACAATAACAGTTGTTAATCGTTATACTTTTGAAAAATTAGGAACGATAGACACTGGTTTAACGTTACCAAGATATATTGCTTTTAACGGTACAACCGCTTATGTATCTGATTGGGCAGATCCATATGATGCAACAGATGATTACATTGCTGTTGTGGATTTAACCTCTAACTCAGTAATTTCTACCATAGCTGTAGCAGAGGGACCAGAGCAGGTTTTGGTAAATGAAGATAAAGTATACGTATCGCATAAAGGAGGTTATAGTGTTAATAATGTTATATCTGTAATTAATACATTAGATAGTAGTCTTGAAACTATAACAGTTAACGATTCACCTGATGAGTTGTTTATTGATAATCAAGGACATTTAACAGTGTTGAGTTCTGGAGCAAATCAATATTGGTTAACACCTCCAGTTGAAACATTAGCATCAATTACAAGAATTGATTTAAATGATAATTCTATAATATCTAACATAGAATTCCCTGAAGGACAACATCCAGGTTTAATGACTTACAATGATGGTAATACTTATTACATCTTAAATAATGGTTTGTATAGTTTGTCAGATACTGAGACTAGTCTGCCGACAACAACTTTGTTTGACATTACTGCTACTAGTGCTTATGGAATGGCTGTTAAAAGTAATTTATTATATGTTACAGATGCTGTAGATTTTTCAGGAAATAGTATTTTAACTGTATATGACCTTTCTACAGGAACAGAAACAAATAGTTTTGACGTTGGTGTCATAGCTTCTAAGATTTATTTCAACTAAAAATAGTAATTAAACCACAAACCAACCAACAAATAAAAAGCCTCTAAATTATTTAGAGGCTTTTTTATGCGTTATAATTTAGATAATTGTTATGGTATTAAATCACAATACCACACACCATAAGTTTCGGCATCACTTTTACAGACCTCATTATCATCGGTTTTAGGTGCTTTATATTCGCGATATACTTTTTCTCCGATTGTAAACGGTATTGGATTATTAAAGATTGGACCATCAAAACAAAACGTGTGGAATTCTCCATTTTCTCCGCAAGGATCAACACCTTCGGGTAGATTGTCTATAAAATTTTCATCTATAATAGTACCAACAAAATCTTGGTCAAAGTATTTAGAATTTGCACAAACTACAATGGTTTTAAAACCAAGCGCTAAAAATTGGGTTATAAGTTGTTTTGTATCGCGCTTCCATAACGGAAAAATAGCTTTTATGTTTTGAGAGGCTAATTGGTTTTCTCTGTATACTTTTAAGTCTTCTAAATAGATATCGCCAAATGCACTATGTGTAAATTTGTCATCCTTTAACGTGGTTACAGCCTTTAGCATAATGTCTTCATAAGTATCCATGCTTGGCATTTCTGGAAGTTCTATTAGACTGGATTTAATACCTAAAGCTTCGGTTTGTGCAATTAACAATGCTTTACGTAAACCATGCATAGTTACACGATTATAGTGTGTATTTACTGTGGTAATTAATTGTTCAACAGAATAAGTTTCGTCTTGTAATAAATGGTAAAGTGCTAAAGCCGAATCTTTACCTGAACTCCAGTTAAAATAAGTTTTATGTCCCAATAGTTTTTGCGTTTCTTTATTTAAATACGTTTAATCCTTCACTATTAATGTACATATTGTCTTTTGTAATTGTGTTAAGCTTAGAGTAATCTTCTATTTTTAAGTTATTTAACATAGGTTGGTTACTAAAACGTCCATTACCAGTTATATGCTGTATGGCTCTTGCTAGAAGTGGTTCGTCTTGTTGCCCTAAAATACCGTAGTTTGCTACGTTTTCTTCTAAAGTTAATGTTGGTATCAAACCAGTTTCATATTCAAAAAAACCATCAGCATTTTCGCTTTTACCAACTAGAGGCTGCATTGCCCAAGTATGATTTGGATTGATACCTGTGGTGCAATTATACTTACAACTTGGACTATCATATAAAGTGGTTGAAAACTCATTTTTACCAACAGTTACATCTCCAATATGTATGACGTCAAGGTAAGGTCTTAAGCAATTTATAACCAACTCGCTAGCGGAAGCAGAACTGCCTTGTGCTAAAATGTATACTTTATTTAAGTTTAAGGTATTAATAGATGTACCATCAGAGAGTTGATTGGTAAAGTATTTGTTAACCTGAGTATCACTAAGGGTTGCTTGTATTTTATTATTCCATTGTTGTTTTAAAAATAGTGCAGTTGTAGGTTCTCCAGCAATCATACTTCCTAAATTAATAGCACTATTAACGCTACCTCCAGGATTGTAACGTAAATCTAGGACCAAGTCTTGGACACCTTCGGCAATAAACTGACCAAAAATGCTATTAAGCTGTTGGTCATAACCACTTGTAAAACGATTATACATTAAATAGCCAACCTTAATACCATCTACTGTAAAGGTATTTGATATCAAAATTGGATTTTCTTCATATACTTGTTTTGTAAGTGTAACGGTTTCACCTGTTAGAACAAGATTGTCGGATGCATCTAATTCTGCAAGACCAATAGTATAAGTATCGCTTCCAAAAAATAGTAAGTTTCTGTAATTGTTTTCAGTTAATTGTGTTCCGTCTACGGTTAAAAAAAAGTCTCCACGTTGTAAGTTGTTTGTAGATGCGCTTGTATTTGGTAATATATATTGTACAACACCAAAAGCATTACTGCCACCATCAATTAAACCAACACCAAACTCCATTCCGTTGCTTTTAGATACACCATTTAAAGCGTTGTTTAAAGCAAAATAATCGTCTACAATCCAACTAAAACGGTCTTGATCAGATAATAAGCTATAAAACATTTGATCAGGCGTATCAAAACTATTTAAAAACTGAGTATAGTTTGCAGTGTCTAAAAATCGGTCATCTGCTAAGTCCGTAACTTGATCTTGCCAGTAATACCAAGTATTTAATCCAGACCAAATAAAATCTTTAATCTCTGTGTCAGAGATTGGGTTGTCGTCCATATCTTCATAACAACCTAAAATAATAAACGGAAGTAAAAGTACTAGGTGTTTTATATTAATAATTTTCATAGCGCTAAAGGTTCTTTTTCAATATAAAAGTACTTACTTTATTTTATATTGAAAATAAATTGTAACAATTATAATAGTTGTTCGTCGTAATAGAAACCAACCAACCAAAATGACGCAGTCAGAGTTTTTAAAATTAGTAATGCCTTTTAAAGATAAGGTCTTTCGTTTAGCAAAACGATTGCTAGTCTCTAGAGAGGAAGCAGAAGATGCCACTCAGGAGGTGTTGTTAAAATTATGGCGAAACAAAGGTCAAATAGAAAATTATAAAAATGTAGAAGCATTTTCTATGACCATGACCAAAAACTTTTGTTTGGATAAATTAAAATCCAAGCAATCGCAAAATTTAAAAATAGTACATAGTAATTATCAAGACCACAATGTAGCACTACAAAAACAAATAGAATTAAATGATAGTTTACAATGGGTAGCAAAGATTATTGAAGATCTACCAGAACAACAAAAAATGGTAGTACAATTAAGAGATATTGAGCAATATGATTTTGACGAAATAGCAAAAATGTTAGATATGAATCCTACAGCAGTACGTGTAGCACTATCTAGAGCTAGAAAAATAATAAGAGAAAAATTAACAAGTACACATAATTATGGTGTTAAATAATATAGAAGACTTACTAGAAAAGTACGAGAATGGTCAAACCACTCTACAAGAAGAAGCACAGTTAAAAGACTATTTTAACCAAGAGACTGTCGCTCCGCATTTAGAGTATTATAAAGCAATTTTTGGGTATTATACGGTAAACCAACAGGAGACTTTTACTAAACACGTACCACTAAACACTAAAAAGAAAATTAATTTTAAGTGGTTAAGCGTTGCAGCAGTAGCAGTGTTAATGGTTGGTATTTATCTGACTAGACCAAAAGAAGAGGTAATTACAGAAGCTGATAGGATAGCCTATAATCAAGCTAAAGCTTATCTAGAGTTGGTCTCCAAAACCTTTAATAAAGGAACTGCACAAGTTAGTTATTTAGGTGAAATTAATAAGGCTGGCACACAAGTTGACTATTTAAAAGAAATGGAAAACCCAATAGGACGTATTTTAAAAATTAGAAACATAAAATAATATTAAAATTTAAAACCAAATACAATGAAAAAATATATAACAATTACAGTATTAGCCATATTATTAATGCCATTAACAGGTATGGCTCAGGATATTTTTGAAAAATATAGTGATGATGACAAAGTAAGTTATGTGTCCATCAAACCTAAAATGTTTCAGATGTTAGCAAAAATAGATATTAATACAAATGATGCTGAAGCTAAAGCTTATATGGATATGGTAAATAGTATTACCAGTTTTAAAACTATGGCAACAGGTGACAAAACTATAGCTAAGGACATCACTAAATGGGTTGCAACACGCAGCGCAGTTTTAGAAGAATTAATGGAGGTTAAGGACAATGGAGTGGTCATGAAGTTTTATGTAAAAGAAGGTAAAGACAGTGACCATGTAAGTGAGTTGTTAATGTTTATTAATGGATTAGAAGCAGCAATGAAAGATTCTGATATTGAAATTAATGGAGAAAAGCGTACTATCGAAACTGTAGTAATCTCTTTAACAGGTGATATTGATTTAAACCAAATTTCTAAATTAACTCAAAAAATGAATCTTCCAGGAGGAGAGGAGTTAAAAAAGAAAAGTAAAAAATAAACCCATGAAAAAAACCTTCCAAACCGTAATAACACTTCTTGCTTTAAGTATTGTTCTAGTAAGTTGTAAAGACCAAAACTCTATACAAACCTATTTTGTAGATCATCAAGAGTTACCAGCTTTTATGTCCTATGACGTATCTGCAGATGTAATAGATTTTTCTAAAGCTAACTTAAATCCAGACGAGCAAAAAGCATATCAATCTGTAGATAAACTAGACATTTTAGCTTACCGAATTAAAGATAATAACCTAGAAAGCTATAAAACAGAGTTACAAAAAGCTAAAAAAGTTTTTAATAACGAAAAGTATGAAGAGTTAATGGAGTTTAAAGACAAAGGTGTTAATGTAAAAGTTAGTACATTAGGTAACGCAGATGCAATAGATGAGTTTTTAGTGTTAGTTAGCTCCAATGATTTTGGATTTACTATCGTTAGAATTTTAGGTGATAACATGAAGCCTGAAGAGTTAATCAAGCTAAGCGACAAACTTAAAAATGCAGACATAGATCAAGCACAACTTAAAAGCTTAACTAACTTTTTTAAATAATAATTACATTACTTTTAATAAAAAAGGCTTATCCATTGGATAAGCCTTTTTTTATATTATAACAATAAACCTGTTGTTTTTACTTTTTAATTTTTGTTTCAAAAAAGTCATCGTCTCCATTACTGGATTTTTTAACTAGCACAAGGTTTAAAATAACGGTTAAATAAACAATAACAATCAACCCAACGTAAATCGGATTACTTAATAAGTCTGTAATACCTCCAATAAATAAAAGTAAAACGGTTACAGTGCAAAGTATTAAAGATGTCTTGTCATTAAACATGTTATATTCCTGTATAATTACTTGGTGATATGGCTTTTAATTCTGTTTTAATAGCTTCACTCACGTCTAAGGTATCAATAAAATTTGAAATAGAGGTTTTATTAATCGCTTCATTAGTTCTAGTTAATCCTTTTAAAGCCTCATAAGGGTTAGGATAACCTTCACGTCTTAAAATAGTTTGTATAGCTTCTGCAACGACAGCCCAATTGTTTTCTAAGTCAGCTTCAAATTTAGCTTGGTTTAATAATAATTTACCTAAACCTTTAAGCGTTGATCCAAAACCAATTAAAGTATGACCAAAAGGGACACCAACATTACGTAAAACAGTACTATCGGTTAAGTCACGTTGTAATCTTGAAATAGGTAATTTTGCAGATAAATGTTCAAAAATAGCGTTAGCTATTCCTAAGTTACCTTCACTGTTTTCAAAATCTATTGGGTTTACTTTATGTGGCATAGCACTACTACCAACTTCTCCAGCTTTAATTTTTTGTTTAAAGTAGTCCATAGATACATAGGTCCAAATATCTCTATCTAAATCTATAATAATGGTATTAATACGTTTTAAACAATCAAACAACGCAGCCATATGGTCATAATGCTCGATTTGTGTAGTTGGAAACGAGTGGTATAAACCTAGTTTTTCTTGTACAAATGTACCTCCAAAAGTTTTCCAATCTATACTAGGATAAGCCACTTTATGTGCATTAAAATTTCCGGTTGCACCACCAAATTTGGCAGCACTTGGGATATCATTTAATAAGTTAAATTGCTCTTCTAAACGTACAGCAAATACTTCAATTTCTTTACCTAAACGGGTTGGAGACGCTGGCTGACCATGTGTTCTAGCTAGCATTGGTATATCTTTCCAATCTTTAGCAAGACGCTTTAATTCTTTTAAAACATTTAAATATTCTGGTACGTAAGCCTCATTCATAGCATCCTTAATACTTAATGGGATTGCTGTGTTGTTAATGTCCTGAGACGTTAATCCAAAGTGTATAAACTCTTTAAATTCGCTTAAACCTAAAGCATCAAATTGTTCTTTTATAAAATACTCAACCGCTTTAACATCATGGTTGGTAACCTTTTCAATATCTTTTATAGCCTGAGCATTTTCAGTAGTAAACGATTTGTAAATGTCACGCAATGCTTCAAATTTACTAGAATCTACACCTTTAAGTTGTGGTAGTGGCACTTCGCATAAAGCAATAAAGTATTCAATTTCTACTAAAACACGGTATTTAATTAGTGCTTCTTCAGAGAAAAAATCTTGTAGTTTTTCAATTTTATTTCGGTAACGACCATCAATTGGAGAGATCGCATTAAGTTGATTTAAAGACATAAAAATAGTTGTTTTTTAACAAGCTATAAATATAGTTTTTTTAACGGGAAGACTAAAGGATTACGCTTTAAGAATTAATTAAAATAACAATTTTTATTTTTTAGTTTTATGTAAAATTTGCTTTGCTCTGGCTTTAAAAGCAGCACTTTGTGAGGCAAAATCACGTTGTAAAATGGTTATTAATTCTGGATGGACCCAATCATAGTCCTTACCAAACAAAAATAAAGTATTCATGCTATACGCTTTTGCAGCAACTTTAGCATCTGTAATTAACCAATCAAAACAAGCTTCAATAATTTTTTCCCGATGTCTCGGAAGTAAGGCCTCTTTTAATTTAGAAGGCGTTTTAGCATAGTAGGCAATAGCAATATATTCGCAAATTTTTGCAACAGGTCTTTCTGCCGAATCTAAGTGCACACGACCCATGTTTTCTGTAAATGTATCTAAATAAGGGATTAAGGCTTCTAGGTTTTCTTTACACATAAACTCTAAAACCCAAGCAGCTCTTGGAGATATTTTATCATCTACCTTAAAGGTAATATCTAAAATTTTAGGAATCAAACTGGTATTAGCCAATAACATGTGTGCATAATACAAACGCTTTTCACGAGAATGATTAACATAATTTAATTCTTGATATAAAGCGTCAGTCGTCAAAGATTTGTTATTTTTAAAGTCTAAAAATAACTAAAATGAAATTACTTAAAAAGATTGGACTAGTTTTATTACTGGTTTTTATAGTTGCTCAATTTTTTTCTCCTGAAAAAAACCAAGGTAATACTGAAGATTTAACCGCTTTTTTAAACGAAACTAAACCTTCTCCAGAAGTTAAAACCATTCTTGAAACTACCTGTTTTGACTGTCATAGCAGTAATACTAAATATCCATGGTATGATAAAATTACACCAATAAATTTTTGGTTGAATGAACACGTTGAAGACGGTAAAAAACATTTAGATTTTTCTAAATGGTCAGATTACTCTATAAAACGTAAAGACCATAAATTTGAAGAACTTGCAGAAGAAGTTGAAGAAAAGAAAATGCCTTTACCAAGTTATACTTGGACGCATGGAGACGCTAAATTATCCGATTCGCAAATAAAAGCAATAGTGGATTGGGTAAATCAAGTTAGAATGGGCTATGCATTAGCACCAAAAGCAGAATAAATTTTAATATCTAAAATATCCCTCAATTGGCACCAAAAGTTTTAATAATTGGATTTGTTTGGCCAGAACCTAAAAGTTCTGCAGCAGGAAGTAGGATGATGCAATTGATTGAAGTATTTCAATCAGCTAATTATGACATTATTTTTGCTAGTGCTTGTGCTAAATCGGATAATGCATTTGATTTATCAAGTGTTGGTGTTACCATAAAAAACATTGTATTAAACGATGCTAGTTTTGATACATTTATAAAAGACCTAAATCCATCCATAGTTATTTTTGATAGATTTATGGTGGAGGAGCAGTTTGGTTGGCGTGTGGCAGAACAATGTCCTGATGCCTTACGTATCTTAGATACCGAAGATTTACATTGTTTGCGTAAAGGACGTGAGCAAGCCTTTAAAGATCAAGCTATTTTTGATAAAAATTACTTGCAAAATGATACTGCTAAACGCGAAATTGCAAGTATTTTACGTTGCGATTTATCATTTATTATATCACAAGTTGAGGTAGAGATATTAGTAAATCAATTTAAAATAGATGAGCATCTATTATATTATTTACCATTTTTATTAGATCCTGTATCGCCAGAAGCCCAAAGAAATAGCCCTAAATTTAAAGACAGAAACCATTTTATTACCATTGGTAATTTTATGCATAAACCTAATGTTGATGCAGTCATGTTTTTAAAATCTAATATTTGGCCTCTTATTAAAAAGGAATTACCTAAAGCCGAAATGCATGTGTATGGATCCTACGTGTCAGAAAAAGCAATGCAATTACATAATCCAAAAGAAGGATTTTTAATAAAAGGTTTTACGGACAATGTTAATCAGGTTATGCAAGACGCTAAAGTCTGTTTAGCACCTTTACGTTTTGGTGCAGGACTTAAGGGTAAATTAATAGATGCGATGTTAAATGGTACACCATGTGTTACCACAACTATTGGAGCAGAAGGTATGTACGGAACCTTAAAAGATACTAATGCTTTTATTGCTGATGATCCTGTTAATTTTGCTAAGCAAGCAGTGGAGTTGTATTCTAATAAAATTTATTGGAATGGGAAGCAAAAAAATGGATTTATGATTATTAATACATTGTATGATAAAGCTATTTATACCAAGGATGTTTTATATAAAATAGAATTGCTTAAAGCAGGATTAAAAGTGCATAGGCAGCAACATTTTTATGGACAAATGCTAATGCATCATACCATGCAAAGTACTAAGTTTATGAGCAAATGGATTGAAGAAAAAAATAAACCTAAGGACTAAAGACTAAAGAGTTAAAAATTAGTAGTTATATAATATTAAATAAAAAAGAGCTAAAATTTAAAATTTTAGCTCTTTTTTTATGTGTATTAAGTATTAGCAATTAAGCTGTAACTTCACTCTTTTTAATTTTTCTGTAAGGAAAAGAATTAAAAATACTACGTTTAGCAAAACGTGTTTGCTTGTCGCTTTGAGAAAACTTAATGTATAATGCTTTATTTACACCAAAGTACTCATAAGTATCTCCATTTAAAAAAGTAACTTCTAATAACAATCCTTTATGCTTCCAATCCATAATAGGACTAGTAACCGTTACTGCATATTCTTCTTTGTTAGCCTCAATAGTTTCTGGAGAGATACTAACTAAAAAGTGGTATCCATCAATAACCTTACGACTCATTAATTCTGCTTCTTGCGCTTTTTCATCACCTGCTTGAAACTTATCAGGATGCCATTCTTTAACCAAATTACGGTAAGACGATTTTAACGTTTTTAAAGATAAATCTTGATCTACGTTAAATAGTTTTTTGTACTCATTAATACGCTTCATAACAGATGCTTTTTTTTAATAAGGCGCGAAAGTACTATTTTGTTTTGAATTGAGTGCTAGAAAGTTATAATAAATTAACGTATTTGTAATTTATAGTCTCTAAAACAGCTAATTAGTCTTAAAAGTTAGTTTTTGCTCTCTCTTTTTTTAATATCTCTCCTGGTAAGTATCATAGCTATAATTATAAGAAGATTAGATACGATTCCGCTAAATGGTCCATTTTTAATATTATTAAAATCTAAATCATAAATATTAATAATTAATAATACAGTAGCAGTAATAATAATAAAATTTGTAAAATGGAAGCGTGTCATTTGTGGGAGGTTTCTTTTTTAAATTAAATAAAAATTAAATGTCAGCAAATAACTTTTTAAAACGTTTAGGTAATTGGTCCTTCAAATATAAGCTTTCATTTGTAAAAGGATGGATAAATTGTAAAGAATAAGCATGTAGATATAGACCTTTTCCTTTTAATATTAAATTTTCAAAGCCATAATCTTTGTCACCTAAAATAGGGTTGCCTATACTAAAAAGATGTTTGCGTAATTGATGTCTTCTTCCAGTAAAAGGCTCTAATTGGACTAAATTTAATTTTCCAAAACGTTTAGAATCTATCGTTTGATGTACCTTATATTTTGATTTTGAAGTTTTACCATCTACAGTAGTGGTAATAAAACCTTCGTGTTCCATAGTACCTATAGTTACTGCGTAGTACGTTTTTTTTATCGCTCTGTTTTTAAACAAAGTATTTAAGGCACGTATGCTACTACTAGTTTTACCAACTAGTAAAATACCAGTGGTTGGGAAGTCTAATCTATGCACAGGCTGTGGTTTTGCAACGTCGCTAAGTGTACTTCTAGTTATATTTTGTGTTAGTGCATTGGCTATAGTTTTAAAGCTATTACCATTAACCAAAATACCTGCTGGTTTGTGTATAGCAGCTAGATAATCATCTTCAAATAAAACCTCTAATTTAAACGTTAGACTTTTTCTTGGAGGTGCATCTTGTGTTATTGTTAAGCAAATAGTTTCACCTCCATTAATATAAGTTGCAGACGTTGCAATGTTACCATTTACAGTTATGTATTGCTTTTTTAAAACTTTTTTTAAAGCAGATTTTGTTAATGCAGCTTCAAAAATACCAACACCATAATCTTGAAGTCTTATTGGTACATGTTGTTTAGGTACAATATGGGTTTGAGATAAATTGATAGTTGTCTAAATTATAAAAGGGTTAGAATATTATCGAAGGTACTTGAAATAACAGACAAAATCAAATATTAAATAGAAGTAAATCCACACTTTTTATTACTTTCGCAACTTTAAAAAACAGACTATGATTTCTATAGATAATTTAGCAGTAGAGTTTAGCGGAACCGCCTTGTTTAGTGATGTGTCTTTTGTAATTAATCCAACAGACAAAATCGCTTTAATGGGTAAAAATGGTGCAGGTAAGTCAACTATGATGAAGATTGTTGCAGGTGAACAAAAGCCTACAAGAGGTCATGTAAGAGCACCTAAAGACGCTGTTATTGCTTATTTACCGCAACATTTATTGACAGAGGATGATTGTACTGTTTTTCAAGAAGCAGCAAAAGCGTTTAAGCACGTTTATGCTATGCGTGACGAAATGGAAGCGCTTAATAAAGCTTTAGAAACTAGAACAGATTATGAAAGTGATGAGTACATGGCTATCATTGAAAAAGTATCAGATTTAGGCGAAAAATATTATGCTTTAGAGGATGTTAATTACGATGCCGAAGTAGAAAAAGCACTTAAAGGCTTAGGTTTTAAACAAGAAGATTTTGCGCGTTTAACTAACGAGTTTTCGGGTGGTTGGCGTATGCGTATTGAGCTAGCTAAAATTTTATTACAAAAGCCAGATTTAATTTTATTAGATGAGCCAACAAACCATATTGATATAGAATCTGTTATTTGGTTAGAAGACTTTTTAGTTAATAAAGCTAATGCAGTAATGGTAATATCGCATGACAGAGCTTTTATTGATAATATAACTAATCGTACTATTGAGGTAACAATGGGTCGTATTTACGACTATAAGGCTAATTATAGTCATTATTTACAGTTAAGAGAAGATAGACGTAGTCATCAAATTAAAGCCTATCAAGAGCAACAAAAATTTATTGCAGACAATATGGCTTTTATTGAGCGTTTTAAAGGGACTTACTCTAAAACAAACCAAGTCACATCACGAGAGCGTATGCTTGAAAAGCTACAAATTATAGAGATTGATGAAGTTGATAACTCAGCTTTAAAACTTAGCTTTCCGCCAGCACCAAGATCAGGAGATTATCCAGTATCTGTACAAAATTTGACAAAAAAATATGACGATGTCGTTGTGTTTAGTGACGCTAATATGTCTATTAAAAGAGGCGAAAAAGTTAGTTTTGTTGGACGTAATGGAGAAGGTAAATCTACTATGATTAAAGCTATTTTGGGTCAAATTGATTATGATGGAGCGTGTAGTCTTGGACACAACGTGCAAGTCGGTTATTTTGCACAAAACCAAGCAGCTTTGTTAGATAATGATTTAACGGTTTTTCAAACTGTAGATGAGGTTGCTAAAGGTGACGCTAGGACTGGAATTAAAAATATTTTAGGTCGTTTTATGTTTAAAGGCGATGATATTGATAAAAAAGTAGGTGTGCTATCTGGAGGAGAAAAAACAAGATTAGCAATGGTTAAGTTATTATTAGAACCTGTTAATTTATTAATACTAGATGAGCCAACAAACCACTTAGATTTAAAATCTAAAGATGTTTTAAAAGAAGCATTAAAATCCTTTGATGGTACATTAGTTTTGGTGTCTCACGACAGAGATTTTTTACAAGGTTTATCAGAAAAAGTTTTCGAATTTAAAGACCAGCGTGTTATTGAGCATTTTGAAACTATTGATGCCTTTTTAGAACGAAACCGTATTAAAAGTATTGCAGATATTAATTTAATGAAATAGCTATTTTAGCTTATAGTTTTTAATAGAAAAGACTTCTTTTATAGTTAGAGCATTTAAAGGAAACTCTAAAAATACGTGCAAAAAACTTAAAAAGAATAAAGCAACTAATCCAGTTTTATAGTCATATAAGTATAATGCAACAGAAGCTATCCATATACCTAATATTAAAAACCCTTTTTTAACAGAAATAGCTTTTTGCCAACCTATTATTGATGTTTTTGAAAACCAATTTAAATAATGGTAGGTATACGCAAAACCTATAAATATTTGGATCTTTAAACCTACTTCAGATAGTGCATAAAATTTTCCGTTTTCAAATAGATTTAAAAAGCCAGCTATAGTACTGTTTACTCCCATCATGTTACTATCTACATAAGTGTCAATAGCACTTTGTGACAAATTATAACCTTTGGCATTTATCGGAATTTGCCAAATAATAATAGGAACGCACAATAATATAAAAGCCAATATAAATCCATACTTGCTTTTAGCTTTTAAAGCTCCAAAAATTATAAATAAAAAAGTAAACAGATACACATGTATAAGCGTTGGTAAAAATAGCCCAACAAATAACAAGTATTTTGGCACATACAATGTTAAAGTGAAGGCTAATACTATAGCAATAAATAATATGAGTATTAGATGTTTAACCTTGCTAACAAATATTAATCCTACAGCAAGAAAAAATCCTATTAACAGTAAAGCGTTTGTGTTTTGGTTTATTAATTTTAAAAGATCATTAAAGCTATTATTTAAGCCTAAATCTAAAAATTTGTAAACAGGATATATAGCCAGTATTATGGCAAAAACAGTAAAAAAATACGTCCACTTTATATTTTTCTGTACAAAGTAATTACGTTCTTTTAACCAATTAATTTCGGTTAAATAGTGTAATGGTCCTAAAATAGCATAAGAGAACAAAAACAATTCAAAAGGAATTTTTATTGCAATCAATAATGATATGGTAATAAGTCCAATATTAAGAAGGTCTATCTTCTTAGTATTCATATTTATTTAGTGGTTGGTTAATAGCGATTATTGATTAAATATATAACACCTTAACCATAATAACTAATTTGATTAAATATATTTAACTTGTTGGTTTTCAAATTGTTTGATTGTTTTTTATAAGCCTATGGTGGATTCTATTTGTTCTACCGTTCGTTTTAAAAAATTTGGAGGCGTAAACCTATAACCAAAATAAAGACTAGCATAACTTTTATCGTTAACCATACTTTGTGTCAGATCCTTATTAATAGCATTGGAGTCAAAATTAAAACTAGCTCCTGCACTTATCGTTTCAGAAGTATATCCAAATTGTAATGTTAAATCTAATGCTCGCGATATAAAAGTGTCTTTATTTATAGCAGTGTTTAGTTTTTCGGTAGTAAACCTAACACCTACAGCTGGAGCAATAGATGAGGATATAAACCAATGATCCTTGAAGGCCCAAGTATAATAGTAAGCAGGAGCAAAGGAAAGGTCAAAACTATTTTCTGCGACTTTTTGATAATCAATAATATTACTTAATCTATTAAAACCGTATTTTAAAGTTGGGACAAAACTACCAGCTGTTTCTCGTTGCCATTCATTTAGATGTGTTAAATGTTTCAACGAAAAATTATCATTTAAAACATAAGATGTTGTACCAAGCCAACTTGTTGTTTTTAAATCAGGAAATTGAGCCAACAACTGCGCATTGTTTTCTTGATAAAAACCTTTTACTTTTCTATACTCAAAACTTTGTATCCACTGTTTAATAAAGATATTTAATTGCGAATTCAAAAATTTTGATTTAAAATCAGAAGATCTGCTGCTTGGCGAAAATCCGATTTTTAATCCTAAAAATTTATAGTTAGCACCAACTTCTAACCGATAGGTATTGTTAGCATTAACAAGAATAGATTGGTTGTTGTTTTGTATTGAAAAGGATTCGTTTTGCGTGTTAATATTTGATTTTAGTAATAGATTTTCTCTAAATGAAAGTACTGTGTTTTGACCAACTACAATTGTACATAAAAACAAAATTAATACTACAAGCCAATATCTCATAATTATAAAACAGAGATAAATGTGTCAATACCCTTAGTAGCAGTTTCTGCAATGACAGTTAAGTTTTTTGTGCTAGAAATTGAAGGGTCAGGATCTATAAAAAAAGTAGGTGTATTTTCTGGTACATAATGCATTAAACTGGCAGCAGGATATACTTGTAAAGAGGTACCAATGATTAGCAGCTTATCTGCAGTAGCGCAAACCTCTACAGCTTTGTCTATTAAAGGTACAGCTTCTCCAAACCATACAATATGTGGTCGTAATTGATGACCATTACTGTCTAAATCACCAAGGTTTAAATCTTTTTTCCAATCTAAAATGTTAGTTTCGGTTTTAGTACTTCGCACTTTTAATAATTCGCCATGTAAATGGATAACATTTGTACTTCCAGCACGTTCATGTAAGTCGTCAATATTTTGAGTAATTATAGTAATTTTAAAATGTTTTTCTAAGTTAGCCAACTCTAAATGTGCTTTATTAGGTTTTACTTGTAATAGTTGACGTCTACGTTGGTTGTAAAATTCTAGGACTAATGCTGGATTATTAGCAAAGCCTTCTGGAGAGGCTACTTGCATAACGTCATGACCTTCCCAAAGCCCATCTGCACCTCTAAACGTTTTAATTCCGCTTTCAGCACTAATACCTGCACCTGTAAGTACTACTAGATGTTTCATTTTTTTTACTACATTTGAATTTCGATTATAAACTTAAGATTAATTCCCTTTAATATCTTAAAGCTTAGTAAAAAATTTAAGTTATTCATTTTAAAAAATTAATCCATGAAAACCCTCAAGTATCTTTTTCTTTGTATTTCTATTACATTATTTACCAATTGTTCTGATGATGATGCTTCAGAACAAATAACATCTATAGCTTCAGAAATTTTTAATATCGAAGCATTTGGTGATTCTAATATCTTTGGAACAATAGAATATTTTAAAAATTCCAACAGTACAATAACTATCGAAGTTAATTTGGTTGGAACCGAAACTAATCAGTTTTATCCTGCCAAAATCGCTTTTGACACAGCAGCAGATTATGATGGTGCAAATAGCCAAGTAGCAATAAATCTAGTTCCTATTGATGGTAATTCTGGAAAAAGCAGAACCACCTTTTCTACACTAGAAGATGGTACCACGATATCTTATGAAGCCTTATTAGACTTTGATGGAAATATTGTGATCAATCAAAGCGAAACAAGCAACGTTATTGTAACACAGTCAGATATTGGTCAAAATATATTAACAACAAATACTTTTAGTTATCCTTTAAGCGAAGTTGATGTGAGTGATATTTCTGGAACCATAACCTTTACTGAACGCGTTAATGGAGAAGCTCTTGCTGAAATATCTTTAATAGGAAGTCCTGAAGGAGGTGTACATCCAGCACATATCCATTCAGGAAGTGTAGCAACAGCACCAGGCGCTATTGCTTTTACATTTAATCCTGTAGTTTCTAGAATTAGTAAAACTAATGTGGCACAATTAGATAACGGTACACCATTTGGGTTTGACGATGTTTTTACTGTAAATGGATACGTTAATGTGCACTTAAGCGCAACTAATTTAGGGGTTATACTAGCACAAGGTAACATAGGAGCCAATTAATTATAATATTAAACTATTTAAAAACCTGATGCTAATACCATCAGGTTTTTTATTTTTATACCATGATAGACTTACAATTATTACAACATCTAGAGACCTATTTAACAGACCATAGATTAGCACGTTTTAAACAAGTTTTAAATCAACGTACAAAACATTTTACTGTCGCAACAGAGGATGTTTACCAATTACACAATACTAGTGCTGTCATGCGTACTTGTGATGTTTTTGGCTTACAAGAATTAAATATTGTAGAAGAAACTAATAGTAAAAGTATTGATGGTGAAATAGCCATGGGAGCGCAAAAATGGGTAGACTTAAACCGTTTTGATACTGTAACAGATTGTATTAAAAACTTAAAACAAAAAGGGTATCAAATTGTAGCAACAACACCACATACAGATGATTGTGATTTGTATGATTTTGATGTCACTAAAAAAGCGTGTTTTTTCTTTGGAAGAGAAACGGAAGGCTTATCTGATGCTGTTTTAAATCAAGCAGATAGCTTTTTAAAAATACCAATGGTTGGTTTTACTGAAAGTTTAAACATATCTGTTAGTGCTGCAATTATTTTACAACATGCAACATCTAAATTAAAAAAAACAGATATTAATTGGCAATTAACTGAAGATGAAAAGTTAGAAAAAAGACTAGATTGGTGTAAAAAAACAATTAAGAGTTATGACGACATAGTTGCGCGATTTTACAGCGACAAATCGTGATTGACTTTGATTTAGTATATAAAAAAAGCTCAAATTAATTTAATTTGAGCTTTTTTGTATTTCTTGTATAATAGTTTAATTATAGTCTTTTTTTACGACCACGATTTAAAACCTTATATTCTTCATAACACTCACTAATAGCATCTAATATTTGTAAGTCATTAGCTGTTGTTACAAACTCTTCAGAGTAGTTACATTGGCTAACAATTTCGTCTAAATCAATTTTATTAACACCAAGTAATGCTATCAACATTTCTCTGTCAAAGCGTGTAGCTAACGTGTTGCGTATATTATCATCCTCTTTCATTTTTTTTAGCTTTCTAAGCTCTTTCCCTTTATTACTAAAGGTGTTGTATAAAAAGTCAAGCGGATTAAATATTGATCCTAAAACCTTAGTTACAGCACTAGGTTGCTTTTTTCCGGCTTCATAACCATTAGAAAGACCCGAAATACTATATCTATAATTTGTGTTTATATTTACTTGCTTAATGTCTACTTCTAAATAACCTGTTAACTTTAATCCAGTAACAACAACTTCTTCTAGAGCTAAAGCTAACTCTGTTAGTGTAATAGTAGATTTTTCGATTTGATCAACCCAGTCATTGGTTACTTTAACTTTAATGGATTTAAAACCTAAATAGGAAAGGTGAAGGGTGTCATTTGCTTGTGCACGCAATTCAAATTCACCTTTATCATTTGTAGCTGTACCTATAACTTGATTTAGATTAACAATGTTTACGTTTTCTAAGGGTTGTCTTGAAGTGGCATCAATAATGATACCTTTGACAGTAGATTCTGCTTTTACAGCAGTAGAGTCAATACTTTTTTTGATAGAAGTTACTGCTTTTGTGTTTTCTTTTTTAGTTTGAGAAAAACCAAAAGTTGTGCTTAAACCAACTAGTAAAATAAATAAGTAGTACTTCATGTATGAAATTTCAGTTATAAAAATAACAAAGAAAACGCTATAAATAGCGTCTTCTTTTATTTTTGACTAAATATTAACAAAAAGGTTTAATTTTAAGTTAACTAGTAGGTTGTATTAATCTTTACGTCTAGAGCGTGTAGGTCTAGAGTGCGAGGTTTTAAACTCTGATTTATCTCTGTTAGAACGACTAGATCTCTCAGAACTACTATCGCTACTTCTGCGTCTGTCACTTCTGTTACCAGAACTGTCATCGCTTCTTCTAGACGATCGTCTTTCTCCTCTTGGTTTATCGTCACGACGTCTTCCGCCACCACTTCCACCATCGCGACGTCTTCCGCCACCTCCACGGTTTCTATCACGACCACCACGACTTCCGCCTCTGTCTTCTGTAACTTCTACATTAACAAAACGTCCGTTGTCCTTGTAGTCTGTAAAGAATGCTAAGACTTTTTCTTGGTGTTCTTTTTCAGTATTAAAGAAAGAGAATGTTTCTTTAACATCAACTTTAAATACATCATCACGACCTAGATCTAAAACTTCTTTTAAGAAATCTTTTAATTTCATCCAGTCATAACCATCTTTTTCTCCAACGTTAATAAAGTAACGTGCAGCACTTCCAGAAGATTGTGATCTTCCTTCACGACCACCATCACGTCCAGAGTCTCCAGCTGTAACGTTTAGGTTTTTAGATTTTTGATAGTAATTAAAGAAACGTGTAAACTCTACAGAAAAGAATTTTTTAATTAACTCTTCTTTAGACGTATCAGCGAACAACGTGTTGATGTCCTCTAAATACTTGTCAATTTCGTGATTAATTTCTGTGTTATGTATTTTGTTTGCTAAAGACATTAATTGTACTTCGCAAATTTCCATTCCGTTAGGAATTTCTTTTAATTCAAATTTTTGATTGATAATACGTTCGATACTTTTTAAACGACGTACTTCACTTTTTGAAACAATTACCATTGATACACCAGTTTTACCTGCACGACCTGTACGACCAGAACGGTGTGTGTAAGTTTCTATTTCGTCACTTAATTGGTAGTTAATTACGTGTGTAATATCATCTACATCAATACCACGTGCAGCAACGTCTGTTGCAACAAGCATTTGGATTTGACGAGATCTAAATTGTTTCATGACAATGTCACGTTGGTTTTGTGATAAATCACCATGTAATGCTCCTGCACTATAACCATCTTCGATTAAGTTTTCTGCTACTTTTTGAGTATCACGTTTTGTTCTACAAAATATAACTGAAAAAATATCTGGATTAGCATCTGCTAAACGTTTTAAAGCTTGGTAGCGATCACGTGCATTTACTAAATAGTATTCGTGCGATACGTTATCTGTACTTTGGTTTTTATGACCAACAGTAATTTCTTGTGGGCTGTTCATAAAATCTCTTGCAATACTTGCTACTTCTTTTGGCATAGTTGCAGAGAATAACCACGTGTTTTTGTCTTCAGGAGTACCAGCTAGAATATCTGTAATATCTTCTTTAAAACCCATGTTTAGCATCTCATCTGCTTCGTCTAAAACAGAATATTGAATTTTAGTAATATCTACTAAACGACGGTTGATCATATCTTTCATACGACCAGGAGTTGCTACAATAATTTGTGCACCTCTTTTTACTTCTCTTGCTTGATCAGTAATGCTTGATCCTCCATAAATAGCAACAACGTTTAATCCTTTAAGGTGTTTTCCGTAGGCTTTCATCTCGTTAGCAATTTGTAAACATAGCTCACGAGTTGGAGATAATATCAAACCTTGTGTAGTACGACTGTCTACATCAATTTTTTGTAACATTGGAAAACCAAATGCTGCAGTTTTACCAGTTCCAGTTTGCGCTAACGCTACTAAATCTGTTTCTTGGTTTAATAAAATTGGGATTGCTTTTTCTTGTACTTCAGATGGTGTTTCAAAACCTAAATCTGCAATACCTTTTAATAGATCTTCGTTTAGACCTAAATCTTGGAATGTGCTCATTCTTTTATAGTATGTATTTCAATGTCAATCTGTTTGGTGTTACAAATAGAAGCGCATTGAATATACTTAACCTAAACTTCTAATAACACATCCTCTCTCTGAGGAATAAAATAACCCTCTTGGGTTTTTCAAGGTGCAAAGGTACGTTTTTATTTCTGATATTCAATTTTTATTATTTTATCCTCTTTAAGTGCTGTATATAAAAGGCGTAAGTGTTATTATGACTATGATAAATGAATTGCAAACAGTAGTGAAATTAACCTTGAAAAGATAATTATTGGCTTAATTGAATTCAATTTTTTAAATCTTGTAACCTGTTTAAAGATTATTAAGAAAATTGACTAATAATTGTACTGCTTTACCACGATGTCCAATGCTGTTTTTTTCTGTTAAATCCATTTCGGCAAAAGTGTATGTGTATCCATTTGGTTTAAAAATTGGATCGTAACCAAAGCCTTTTTCTCCATGCTTAACTGTAGTTATTTCGCCTTTACAAATACCAGTAAACGTGTCTAGTTTGTTATTTATGTGTAACGCAATGACTGTTTTAAATTGTGCGTTTCTATTATTTTTATCTTTAAGATTGTTTAATAATAAATCCATATTATCACTGTCGTTGCGTTGTGGTCCAGCGTATCTGGCACTAAAAACACCAGGTTGTCCATTTAACGCATCTACTTCTAATCCTGTGTCATCTGCAAAGCAATCATAACCATAGTTTTGTTTTATATATTCTGCCTTTTGTATAGCATTACCCTTGATATCTGGTTGGGTTTCTGGTACATCCTCAAAGCATCCAATATCTTTTAGGGTAAGTAGTTTTATGTGCGCAGGAATTAAAGCTTGGACTTCTTTAACTTTATTTAGATTATTAGTAGCAAAAACAAGTTGCATGTATATAATTTTTGATTATTAATTTAAATTGATTTACCTATGATGGTATGGTTCGTTCCTTAAAATGGTAAAGCCACGATATAATTGCTCGATTACAAATAGACGTACCATTTGATGAGAAAATGTCATTTTAGATAGCGATATTTTTCCTTGTGCTTTGGCATAAACTTCTGGGCTAAATCCATAAGGACCACCAATTACGAATACTATTTGTTTTGCTCCAGAATTCATGTGTTTTTGTAAATAATCTGCAAAACCAACGCTGTCAAATTGTTTGCCATTTTCGTCTAGTAATATTAAAATATCTGTAGGTTTAAGTTTGCTTAAAATTAGTTCGCCTTCTTTTTGTTTTTGTTGGTCTTCGCTAAGGTTTTTTACTTTTTTTAAGTCTGGTATAATTTCTAATTCAAAACCTATATAAAAGCCTAATCGCTTTGTATAATCATCAATTAACTGTTGTAGTTGTTTATTGTCTGTTTTGCCTATAGCAAGCAGTTTGATAGTCATATGTTAATTTTAGAATTAGTTTGATGTATTACTAAAAGCAGTGTTTGCTGTTATGGTAAAATTCATATTTACTAAATATACCTTTACCTTCGGTAAAATTTTTAGTGTTAGACGCTTCAAGGTCGGCTTTAAATTTTGTCCAATCGTCTGTTTTAAGTAGTTTTTCTAATTTACTATTTGTCAGATGTCCACCACTTAAAAAGTATTCGCCATCAGATTTAATTATTAGTAGGTTATAATTATTCTGAACGTCAAAAAACTTGTTTTTAAAAGCACCTTGATCTTTAATCCATTCAAAATCCACGTAAGTACTTAAAGCGTTTTCTTCAGTTTTGAACATATGAACAAAATCTAATGGATAGCGTTTTTCGTATTTTTCAATACATTTTTCTCTTCTTTTTTGCCAATCTGCTCTTTCTTCTTTAAATATGTCTTCATTAAACGGATGACTTTTTACTTGTCTTACATAAACTTTGCCTGAACTTCTTTTAAAAGACTCTGTTATTTTGTGTTTAGCATGAATTTTCTCTGCTCTTTCAAATCCAAAAATCGAATCATAATATTTTATAACAATATATTTATTTTCCTTAGTGTTATTAGACTTGGATTGTATTAAGGTTTTAATTTGATCGTATTCATCAACCTTTAATTTGCCAAAACGATACATTGGAGAAAGCTTGTTTACAGTCAAACTATCTGTTTTGTATTGTAAACATTTTTTTGTAATCCCTTTACATTTTTTATAATAGCTAATAGAATCCATTGTTGTAAAATCTTCATCTATGTAAACTGAGTTTTGACTAAGCATAGCAGTGCAAAAAAGAAAAATTAATAGCAGTAAAAAAGTAGAACGATTAAACATAGTTGTATTATTTAGGTTTGAGACTTACTAACTTAGTTTTTTAAGTTGTTAAAGGTCAATAGTGATAGATTTATTTTCAAAAATAATGTTTCTTAAATAATTATTCAACAAGCATTTGTTATTTTTACATCAAATAAGAAACACATGATAAGTCAAGCCCAATTTGATAAAGAAATAGATTTAATCATTACCAACGCTATTAGAGAAGATGTTGGCGATGGTGATCATAGCTCATTATCTTGTATTCCTGCTACTGCAGAAGGTAAAGCAAAATTGTTAGTTAAAGACGACGGTATTATTGCTGGTGTCCAATTTGCTAAACAAGTATTTAAATATGTAGATCCAAACCTGGTTGTAGAGACTTTGATTGAGGATGGAAGCAGAGTGAAATATGGTGATATTGTATTTTATGTTACAGGCGCATCACAATCTATATTAAAAGCAGAACGTTTGGTATTAAATGCTATGCAACGTATGAGTGCTATTGCAACAAAAACAAGACAATTTGTAGATTTGTTAGAAGGCACAGGTACTAAAGTTTTAGACACACGTAAAACTACTCCAGGTATTAGAGCTATTGAAAAATGGGCTGTAAAAATTGGAGGAGGAGAAAACCATAGATTTGCACTTTATGACATGATTATGTTAAAGGATAATCATATAGATTTTGCAGGAGGCATTACAAAAGCTATTGATAAAACAAAGCAATATTTAAAAGAGACCAATCGTGATTTAAAGATAATTGTAGAAGCTAGAGATTTAGACGAAATTAAAGAGATTTTAAAATCGGATGGTGTTTACAGAATCTTAATAGACAATTTTAATTATAAAGACACTAAAATTGCAGTTAAATTAATTGGTGATCAATGTTTAACAGAAAGTTCTGGTGGTATAAATGAAAAAACGATTAGAGAATATGCCTTATGTGGTGTAGATTTTATCTCTTCTGGTGCATTAACGCACTCGGTTTATAACATGGATTTAAGCTTAAAAGCAGTTGATTAATACATCCTGTAACAGTACAAATTTTATCTAGATAATGTCTCAAGCAATAGAAGAAAAGCTTAGTAAAATCCCTGTGGTTAACCTTTTAGTTAAGCTATTAGGTAGGTTTAAATTGCCTGGACTAGAGGGTTTGTCATTATATGATTTAATCGAGTTATATATTATAGGTATCGCTAGAGGAGCCTTAACAGCAAGAGCAAGTGCAATTGCTTATAGCTTTTTTATGGCGTTATTTCCGTTTTTATTATTTGTTATTATTGTTATTCCCTATATTCCAATAGAGGATTTTCAGACGGATTTTTTGGTGTTTTTAGAGTCTATTTTACCACCAACGACATCAGATTTTTTCTCGGATAATATATTTAACAATATTGGTGGAAATCAAAATGGAGGATTATTATCATCCGTATTTTTATTATCCATTTTTTTAATGGCTAACGGTATTAATGCTTTATTTTCTGGGTTTGAAAACTCGTATCACGACCAATTAACACGAAATGTGTTTAAACAATATTTTTACGCATTAGGCATTGCGTTAATTTTGTCATTTTTACTAATTATAACCGTTGCTGTTTTAGGTTATTTTAATATCTATGTAATAGATAATTTAACCAATCATGGTTATATTGCCAAAAGGCAAGTTAGTATATGGAGTACGTTGGCACAATACGGATTTTTTGTCGTCATGGTATACATAGCAACAGCAGTGTTGTACTATTTTGGTACAGCAGAAGGGAAGTCGTCTAAATTTTTCTCCATTGGTGCATTATTTACCACCATTTTAATTTTAGTAACCTCCTTTTTATTTGGTGTTTATATTGAAAATTTTGCTCAGTATAATGAGTTATATGGATCAATTGGAGCACTATTAATTTTATTATTTTATTTATGGCTTAATGCTAATATTTTGTTATTAGGTTTTGAGTTAAACATGTCTTTAAAACAACTACGTAAAAGTTTTTAATTATGAAAAAGAGTATCATTATTGTAATCGTATTAATCTTTGGTTTTTCAGTAAACGCACAAGATATTTTAGGAAAATGGAAAACCATTGATGACGAAACTGGAGAGGCTAAGTCCATTGTTCAGATTTACAAAAAAGACGGAAAGGTTTTTGGTAAAATTATCGAGATTTTTAATAAAGAAAGACGTGACTTACCTTGCGTAAAGTGTAAAGGTGACGATTATAATAAACCAATTTTAGGTTTAGATATTATTAAAAGTATGACCAAAGATGGTAAATACTTTAAAAACGGAACTATCGTAGATCCGCAAAATGGTAAAGAGTACGATTTAAGACTAATCGTAACAGATGAAGGTAAACTTCAGGTTAGAGGCTATATTGGTTTTTTCTACTCGACACAATATTGGGAAAGAATACAATAATATATTAATTAAACACAACAGCCTAACCTTTGCATTTTATAGATGTCATACTGCCAATACCATTAGAAAAACGTTTTACATATAGTATCACGCAAGCAGAAAGCGAGTTTTTAACTATTGGTATGCGTGTGTCTATCCCTTTTGGGAAAACAAAAATTTACACAGGTATTGTAGCTGCAATACATCAAACAGCACCTGTTATATATGAGGCTAAAGAGATTCATCAAATTTTAGATGAACAACCCATTGTAACCCAAACACAATTACAATTGTGGCATTGGATAGCTAAATATTACATGTCTACAGAAGGCGAAGTAATGCGTGCAGCTTTACCAAATGCTTTTTTGCTTGAAAGCGAAACTATAATAAGTAAAAACAATGCTTTAGATTTAAATGAGAACGATTTAAAAGACGACGAGTATTTGATTTACGAAGCATTGCAGCATCAATCGTCGCTTAAAATTCAGGATATTGCTAATATTTTGGATAAAAAAAATGTACTACCTGTTGTTAAGCGATTAGTAGAAAAAGAAGCCATTATTTTAAATGAAGAAATCTACGATAAGTACAAACCAAAATATGTTAGATATGTCAAGTTAACAGAAGCATACAGCTCTCAAGACGCTTTAAATCAATTATTAGAAACGTTAAGTAATCGAGCCAAAAAGCAACGTGACGTTGTGCTTACATTATTTTCTATTTCGGCAAAGACCAAAAAACCTGTTAAAGTAACAGATTTAATTACAGAAAGTCAAGCGTCATCTGCAACCGTAAAGGCTTTAATAGATAAAAATATTCTGGAGGATTACCATATCCAAACAGATCGCGTCGTTTATGATGGTGAAGATACTGAGGATTCAAAAGCATTAAATCAGTATCAAACTGAAGCATTACAAGAAATTCAGACCAGTTTTCAAACACAAAATGTTGTGTTATTACATGGTATAACATCTTCCGGTAAAACAGAAGTATATGTAAAACTAATAGAAGCTACTATAAGTAAAGGACAACAGGTGTTGTATTTATTGCCAGAAATAGCATTAACAACACAATTAGTAACACGACTTCAAAATTACTTCGGAGAGCAGGTTGCAGTGTTTCATAGCAAATATTCTGCTCATGAGCGTGTGGAGGTTTATAATCAAGTGCTAAATAATTCCGCGAAAGCGAAAATAATTTTAGGAGCACGATCGTCCATTTTTTTACCATTTAACGATTTGGGTTTAATTATCGTCGATGAGGAGCATGAGTCTTCCTTTAAGCAGTTTGATCCAGCACCACGTTATCATGCCAGAGATATCGCTGTAGTTTTAGCTTCAATATTTAAAGCAAAAACACTATTAGGAAGTGCAACTCCAAGTATTGAAAGCTATCACAATGCACGAGAAAAAAAATACGGTTTAGTCGAAATAAATCGACGATACAATAACGTGCAATTGCCTGATATCGAGCTTGTAGATATTAAAGATAAGCAGAAACGGAAAAAAATGAAAGGTCATTTTTCTGATAGATTAATAGAAGAAATGACTGAAGCTATTGCAGATGGACATCAGATTATATTGTTTCAAAACAGAAGAGGATATTCTCCAATTGTAGAGTGCAATACGTGTGGACATTCGCCACAATGCCCTAACTGTGATGTTAGTTTAACGTATCATCAATACCGCAAACAATTACGTTGCCATTATTGTGGTTATAATAGTGCTATGCAGTTAAAATGTATGGCGTGTGGTACACCAGGTTTAGACACTAAAGGTTTTGGTACAGAGCAAATAGAAACCGAAGTCAAATTGCTGTTTCCAGATCTTAAAGTAGGTCGTATGGATTTGGATACTACAAGAGGTAAGTTTGGTTACGAAAAAATTATTACAGCGTTTGAGCAGCAAGAAATTGACGTTTTAGTTGGTACACAAATGTTAACTAAAGGACTTGATTTTAGAAATGTAAAGTTGGTAGGAATTATGAATGCTGACAATATGTTAAACTTTCCGGATTTTAGAGCGCATGAAAGGAGTTTTCAATTAATGTTACAAGTTTCTGGTAGAGCAGGACGTACCCAAAAACAAGGAAAAGTATTAATCCAGACGTATAATCCTTACCATAAAATTTTGCAACAAGTATCTACTAATGATTATATTGGAATGTATAAGGAGCAACTGGAAGAACGTTATAACTATAAATATCCACCATTTTACAGATTAATTAAAATTACGATTAAGCATAGGGATTATAATAAGGTAGATTTGTCAGGAGATTGGCTAGCAAAAGCATTAACACAGTTGTTTAAGCATAATGTTTTAGGACCAGAGTTTCCGCCAATATCAAGAATAAGAAATCAATACCACAAAAACATTTTAATAAAGATTCCGCAAGGTCAACCCCTAGGTAAAACTAAAGAAGCTATCAAAAAAGTACATACTAGTTTTGAGGCTATTGGTAATTTTAAAGGTGTTAGAGTTGTTATTAACGTCGATAACTATTAGGTTTAATTAGCTATTAGATATAAAAAAACCTGCTTTTAAAAGCAGGTTTTTTTAGGGCATTATATTTTGTTATTAGATACTGTTTAAAGCATCTACTAATTGTGTTTTTTTGTTTCTACTTAATGGGATTTCATAAGCACCAACTTCAACATTTTTACTGTTAAAGCGATCAACCTTGTCCAGGTTTACAATATAAGACTTATGGATTCTTAAAAACTTACCGTCAGGTAATTCGCTTTCAAACGCTTTCATTGTAGATAATACCACTAAGCTTGTGTCCTCAGTAACTAGTTTTACATAGTCACCAAGTGCTTCAATCCATTTAATATCTCTAATATAAACTTTACGCTTTTTAAGATTACTCTTAACAAAGATATGTTCTCCTTCTTCTTGGTTATAATCTAACTTTAATTTATGATGCTCTACAGCTTTATCTACAGCTTGACTAAAACGTTCTCTAGTAATAGGTTTTTGTAAATAATCAGTCGCATCATAATTAAATGCTTTAAAAGCGTATTCTGTTTTACCTGTAACAAAAACAATTTGGGGTTTATTGTTAAGTACGTCAAGTAATTCAAAACCATTTAAAACAGGCATCTCAATATCTAAAAAGATAAGATCAACTTTGTGGGTGTTTAAACCGTTTTTAGTCTCTAAAGCACTGCTATATTCAGCAATTAAATTTAGATGATTATTATTCTCTATTAATTTTACAATAGAAAGTCTTTGTATCGCTGAATCATCAACTACTACACAATTTAATATCATAGTATATGTTCTTTATAGGTTAAGTTATCGACAATAGTACAAAAAAAAGGGATTAAAACCAAAAAACATCGCTAAAATGTAAGTTTTAACATTTGATTAAGATTGCAATTCGGCTATAAATTAAGTTTAAATTTAGATTAAAAACTATTTGTGGGATTAAATAAAAAGAAGTATTTTTGCACTCATTTTAACACAAATAAATTAGATTTTTATGAATCATTATGAAACTGTTTTCATCTTAAATCCCGTTTTATCTGAAACACAGATAAAGGAAACAGTACAGAAATACGAAGAATTTCTTGTATCTAGAGGAGCAAAGATGGTATCAAAAGAAGATTGGGGACTTAAAAAGTTAGCTTACCCAATACAAAACAAAAAAAGTGGATTTTATCACTTATTTGAGTACCAAGTAGAAGGAGAGGTAATCAATCCTTTAGAAGTAGAGTTTAGACGTGATGAGCGTTTTATGCGTTACTTAACTGTAACTATGGACAAACATGCAGTGTCATGGGCGGAACGTAGAAGAGTTAAACTTAAACAAAAAGCGTAATTATGTCAAGTATAGAACAACAATCAAAAGGAAAAAAAGAAGGAGAAATTAGATATCTTACTCCTTTAAATATTGAAACTAACAAAAACAAAAAGTATTGTCGTTTCAAAAAGTCTGGTATCAAGTATGTAGATTACAAAGATGCAGATTGGTTATTAGGATTTGTTAACGCTCAAGGTAAAATTTTACCAAGACGTTTAACAGGTACGTCATTAAAGTATCAAAGAAAAGTGTCTGTAGCTGTAAAAAGAGCACGTCACTTAGCTTTAATGCCATACGTAGCAGATTTATTAAAATAAAAATATCATAACAATGGAACTTATATTAAAACAAGACGTTGAGAATTTAGGATTTAAAGACGATGTTGTAACGGTTAAGAACGGTTATGGTAGAAACTTTTTAATCCCTACAGGTCATGCTGTTTTAGCAACAAAATCTGCTAAAAAAGTATTAGAAGAAACTTTAAAGCAACGTGCTTACAAAGAGTCTAAAGAAGTTGAAGAAGCTAATAAAGTGGCTGAAGCAATTAAAGCTTTAGAAATCAAAATCGCTGCTAAAGTTGGTCAAGGAGACAAATTATTTGGATCTGTAAACAACATTGACGTTGCTGAAGCATTAGCTAAAGAAGGTCAAGACATCGATAAAAAATACATTTCTGTGACTACAGTTAAGCGTTTAGGTAAATATAACGCAGCAGTACGTTTACACAGAGCTGTAAATGTTGATTTAGAATTTGAAGTTGTAGCGCAAGCATAACTTAGATTTGTTAACAATACGTTAATAAATTATATCATAATTTTAAAGCCACTCTATTTAGAGTGGCTTTTTTTGTTATATTTTTGTTAAATATTATGCATGCATAATGTCTAACAAACACACAACACAATGAAAAAACTAAATTTAACTATAGCTTTATTGCTATTTACAGTATTAAGTTTTGCACAAGTTACCACAGCTAATATTAAGGGACTTATTACAGAAGACGCTAATATGCCATTATTTGGAGCTAATGTTGTAGCTATCCATGAGCCAACAGGAACAAAGTATGGTGCAATTACAAATTTGGATGGTCGTTACAATTTACTTAACCTTAGGGTTGGAGGACCATACAAAGTATCTATAACCTATGTTGGTTTTAAAGATCAAATTTTTTCTGATGTATATTTAACATTAGGTAAAACAACAAATTTAGATGCGGTTATGAGCTCTAGTGAAGTATCGCTAGATGAGGTCGTAATTACAGGATCGTCTTCCGGAACGTTTGGAAGTGATAGAACAGGAGCAGAAACAAGTGTTGGACGACGTGAATTAACTACGTTACCAACAATTTCTAGATCAGCTTCAGATTTTACTAGATTAGAACCGTCATCATCAGGAAATTCTTTTGGAGGTAGAAACGACCAGTTTAATAACTTTACACTGGATGGAGCAGTATTTAATAATCCGTTTGGATTAGATGCAGCAACTCCTGGAGGTCAAACAGACTCACAACCAATATCTTTAGATGCTATTGATCAAATACAAGTATCATTAGCGCCTTACGATGTGACATTATCTGGTTTTACAGGTGCAGCAGTAAATGCAGTAACAAAAAGCGGAACTAATGAGTTTCACGGTACAGTTTATGGTTTTACAAGAAATGAAGACATGACTGGTGGTAAAATACGAGGAGAAGACGTTTTTCAATCAGATTTAGAGCAAAATCAATACGGAATTAGTATTGGAGGTCCAGTAATTAAAAACAAATTATTCTTTTTTGCAAACTTTGAAAAAGATGAGCGTTCAGATTTAGGAACAAACGGATTTGCCCCAAGTAGAGGTACAGGAGCAATTAATGAAAGTCGAGTAGAATTAGAAGACTTATTAACTGTACAAAATGCATTATTGGATTTAGGATATGATCCAGGAAGATTTGAAGGATTTAATTACGACTCAAACTCTACTAAAGGATTATTTAAATTAGATTGGAATATCAATGATAATAACCGTTTAGCGGTAATTTATAATTTTTTAAATGCCTCTAAAGAAAAGCCAGCCCATCCATCGGCATTAGGATTTAGAGGTCCTAATACTAACACATTACAATTTGAAAATACTGGTTATGAAATTAATAACAATATACAGTCAGTACAAGTTGAGTTAAATTCTACTTTATCAGGAAATGTGACTAATAAATTTCAAATGGGTTATACGCATTTTGATGATTTTAGAGACGCATTATCTTCGCCAGCACCAACGATTACAATTACAGATGGTGGATCAAACTATATAATTGCTGGTCATGAGCCATTTTCAATTAATAATAGATTAGACCAAAAGGTGTTTCAATTTTCTAATAATTTAAATTATGTAGAAGGTGATCATACATATACTGTTGGTTTTTCATATGAAAAATTTCAATTTGATAACTCTTTTAATTTAGGTGCTTATGGTGCACAAGGGGTTTTCTTCCCAACTACAACAATGGATGATTTCCAAAACTTTGTTGATTCTGGCCAATTACAAAATTTATTTAACGAAGCTGCAGCAGCAGATGCAAGTTTACAAGCAAACGGAGAAGGTGTTGCAGGAGGATTTGCTCTAGCAGAAACTAATGTTGGACAATTAGCATTTTATTTACAAGATGAATGGAATGTTACAGAAAACTTTAAATTAACCTATGGTGTAAGATTTGACAAACCATTATTTTTTGATTCTTCTACTAAAGCACAAGAGGTTATTGACAGAGCATGTTGTTATGCTCCAGATATTGAGTATATCAATCCAAATACAGGAGAAGGTGTGTTTTTAGATAACACTAAAATGCCTTCAAACAAAGTATTAATTTCTCCAAGAGTTGGTTTTAATTACGATGTAAAAGGAGATAACAGTTTTCAAGTACGTGGTGGAACAGGATTATTTACTGGTCGTTTACCATTTGTATGGTTAGGTAACCAAATAGCTAATCCAGAGGTTTTCTTTTACCAAATGGTAGATCCTGATTTTAAATTCCCACAAGTATGGAGAACAAATATTGGTACAGATTACAGATTTGAAAACGGTATTGTAGCAACAGGAGATATCTCTTACACAAAAGATATTAATGGAGCGCATGTACAAAATTGGGGATTACGTAATCCTTCAGGAGTACTTAATGCACCAGGAGACACAAGACCAATTTATACTTCAGGTGACATTATTAATAATGCTTATGTATTTACAAATTCGGATAAAGGACGCGTTTGGAATTTTACAGCAAAAGCGCAAAAAACATTTGATAACGGATTGTATACAACTATAGCATACAACTATTTAAATTCAAAAGACGTAAACTCTATCGAGGCAGAAATCACTGGAGATGCTTTTGCATTTAACCCAGTAGTTGGTAATGCTAATAACGACGTGTTGTCTTACTCTAAATATGGAGACACACACCGTTTTATTGGTGTAGCAAGTAAAAAGTTTACTTATGGTAAAGACAAATGGGCTACTACAATCTCTACATTTTTTGAATACGCACAAGGTGGACGTTTTAACTACACTTATGGAGGAGATTTAAATGGAGATGGATCTAACTTAAATGATTTATTATATGTTCCAACTTCTTCAGAGCTGCAGCAAATGCAATTTTCTGGAGCAGGACAAGCAGAAGCTTTTGAAGCGTTTATCCAGCAAGATGATTACTTAAGTGATCGTCGTGGAGATTATGTAGAGCGTTACGGAGCATTAGCACCATGGAGAGGACGTTGGGATTTAAAATTATTACAAGACTATAAATTTAACGTTGGTGGTGATAATTATAACACAATCCAATTTAGCGTTGATATTTTAAACTTAGGTAACTTATTAAATAGTGATTGGGGAGTAGTACAACAACCAACATCTGTACAACCAGTTGGTGTAGATGTAGATGCATCTGGAGTACCAACCTATACATTTACAGGTGTAACCGAAACTTTTTCATACGATACAAGTCTTTTATCAAGATGGCAAGCACAATTTGGAGTTAGATACATTTTCTAGTCCATACGTCACAGATATTTTTTAAATTTGCGCTCCTTTATAGGAGCGCATTTTTTTTATACTAAAAAATACAAAAAACAATACTCAATGAAATTATTAAATCGCTTTCGCGGAAATCAAGCCATTAAGCCACTATATTTTTTACTAATTGTAATTAGCTTTATATCGTGCAAAAATAATAAGCAAGAGGTAACGGTTGTAAATGAAACAGCAGTAACAATACCAACATCAAAACCTTCTGCTTTAATTAACGCTTTTAAATATACACCAGACCAAGATGTTATTATCAGTGTGCATAGAGGTGGTAAAGGATTAAAAAACTATCCAGAAAACTGCTTAGAAACCTTAAAATACATTAACGATAGCATACCTGCTATTTATGAAATTGATGTCGCACAAACTAGAGACAATGTATTAGTGCTAATGCATGATAATACATTAGAGCGTACAACCACAGGGACAGATAGATTAAATAAATATACGTTTGAAGAGCTTCAGGCTTTTAATCTACAAGATGATTACGGTAATGAGACTACTTTTAAAATTCCAGCTTTAAAAGACGTTTTAGTATGGGCTAAACAAAACAATGTCGTGTTAACTTTAGACAAGAAAAAAAGCGTGTCTTTTGATGCTATTGTAGCATTAGTAAAACAAGTAGAAGCAGAAGATGTATCAATAATTATAACTTATGATATGGAGCAAGCAACAGAAGCACATAAATTAGCACCTAATTTATTACTATCTGTTTCTGCCAGAAATCAAAAAGAATTAGATTGGTTATTACATTCAAGCATACCAACTCAAAATATGTTAGCCTTTACAGGTACTAAGTTATCACCAAATGACTTTTATAAAACAGTCCAATCTCATGGTATTAAAACTATTTTAGGAACTTTGGGTAACTTAGACAAACAAGCTCAAGCTAAAGGAGAAGTACCATATACCATATGGAAAGACAAAGGAATAGATGTTTTTGCAACAGACAGACCTTTTGAGGTCGCTAAAGCGTTAAATATTAAGAAATAGAAAAAATGAAGTATTCTAGACTTACAAAAGAACAATTTGAAGAATTACATAAAGAGTTTATAAACTTTTTAGCAACACAGACCATTACAGCAGACGAGTGGGAAACCTTAAAAAAGGATAAACCAGAAGTAGCAGAACAGGAGCTAGATGTTTTTAGTGATTTAGTTTGGGAAGGTGTGTTAAACCAAGTAAAGTATGTGGAGCAAATATCTGCACATAACTTACACTTATTTACTTTTAATGACGACCATATGCACGTTATAGGAATCAAGATAGATGGTCCAATAGATGTAACTACACCAGATGGTTTTAACTGGTTGCGCGAAAATTTAATGGACGACACAGTAACCTTTACACAAGGTAAAAAAGACTATTCTGAGGATAAAAACTTAGATAAATTTAAGCTTATTCAATCAGGAAGTGCTATTACAAAAGGAGAGTTGTATGAGTACATGAACAAGTTAATTAACTAAACAAGTCCTGAAAACGGTAGTTTAAAAAATAAATTAAAACCACTATTTTTGTTATTCTGTATAAGTACAGAATACGTTTAAAGTAACACAAATAAAACCCTTTTAATAAAAGGAATATATATGGCACAAAAACCAAGTATACCAAAAGGAACAAGAGATTTTAATCCAGAAGAAGTTGCAAAACGTAACTATATATTTAGTACTATAAAATCACAATTTCAACGTTTTGGATTTCAGCCAATAGAGACACCAAGTTTTGAAAACTCTGATACCTTAATGGGTAAGTATGGAGAAGAAGGTGATCGTTTGATTTTTAAAATTTTGAATTCAGGTGACTTTTTATCAAAAGTGGACGAGCCATTATATGCTTTAAAGGACTCAGCTAAAATAACACCAAGAATCTCAGAAAAGGCATTACGCTACGACTTAACAGTACCATTTGCTAGATACGTAGTCCAACATCAAAACGAAATAGAATTTCCGTTTAAACGCTATCAAATGCAACCTGTTTGGCGTGCTGATAGACCACAAAAAGGACGTTTTAGAGAGTTTTATCAATGTGATGCAGACGTGGTTGGTAGTGATAGTTTATGGCAAGAAGTAGAGTTTGTACAGTTGTATGACAACGTGTTTACAGCTTTAAAGTTAGAAGGTGCTACAATTAAAATAAACAATCGTAAAATATTATCTGGTATTGCTGAGGTTATTGGAGCAAGTGATAAGTTAATCGATTTTACTGTTGCTTTAGATAAATTAGATAAAATAGGAGAGGATAAGGTAAAGGAAGAAATGCTTGGTAAAGGTATTTCTGAAGACGGTATAGCTAAGCTTCAACCTTTATTTACTTTAAAAGGTGATTTTGGGTCACAAATAGAGAGTTTAAAATCTATTTTAAGTACCTCTGAAGAAGGTCAAAAAGGAATAGAAGAGTTAAGTTTTATTAATGAGGCTATAACTGCATTAGGTTTAAAATCTGCTAAATTACAGTTAGATGTAACGTTAGCTAGAGGTTTAAATTATTATACAGGAGCTATCTTTGAGGTATCTGCACCAGAAGGTGTAGCAATGGGATCTATTGGTGGAGGAGGTCGTTACGATGATTTAACAGGAATATTTGGTCTTAAAAATGTAAGTGGAGTAGGCATTAGTTTTGGATTAGATCGTATTTATTTAGTTTTAGAAGAATTAGGTTTGTTTCCAGAAACTATTACAAAATCTACAGAAGTATTGTTTATCAATTTTGGTGATAAAGAATCCTTATTTAGTTTAAAAGCAATTAAAGCTTTAAGAGCAAATAATATAAATGCCGAGCTGTATCCTGATAGTGCTAAAATGAAAAAGCAAATGAATTATGCCAATAAGCGTAACATACCATTTGTTGTTTTAGTAGGAGAGGAGGAACTTAAAAATAATCAATTCACTTTAAAAAATATGATTTCAGGGGAACAGGATAAAGTAAATTTAGAGGTATTAATTACTAAGTTGAAATAATTGTTTCTTGGATTTTTCTTTAGACATAATTATCGATTTTGTTCTTAGATTTTCAGGTCAAACTATTAGATGGTTGTTTTATCTAGGAAAAATTAAGTTTAAAGATTTAAATAACAGTGTTTATAATTATTTTTTGTCAGTACTTTTTATTCTGATAATAGTCATTATTCTTATTACTTAAATAGTATAAAATTAAAAAGCCGAAACATATGTTTCGGCTTTTCTTTTTAGTGAATTATAAAATGATTTGGGGCAATACTTATTCAACTAAAACTTTCTTTGAAATTTCACCTTCGCTCGTTTTTAATTTGATGATATAATTTCCAGTACTTAACTCGCCAGAATTTAATTCTATATAATCTTGTGTGTTTATATCCTTAAAGTTAGTGATGTGCTGTCCTAAAATATTGTACAAATTAACAGACGTAATGGTGTTTAACTTAGGATTATTAATAACAATGTTTTGTAAGCTGTTAGAGTAGTAGACGTTAATGTCGTTCTCTAATTCAGTATCCTCTACACTTAAACTTTCTTGTTGGTTGCTAAATACCAATTCAAATCTGTTACTATGTTCTCCTGCAGGTAAATTAATTATAAAATCACCTTGTTTTAAATCATGATAAGTAGCATTTAAAACATCGTGTATGTAAATGTCAAGGCTATTTGGTACGTTTTCTAAAGCATCTAATGTAAGTGTATTATCACCAGCTGCATCTGTAATTAGACCTATTGGTAAAACCGTGTTTTGGTCTATAACGTTTGTCCCTTGTATGATATAGTTATTGTTATCAATAGTCCAATACATATCATCCATTTGAGCGTCTTTTTTCTCGCCATCATAAGCCCAATCATATCCTGGAGTCGCATGACTGTCTTGAGTTACTAGCAATTGTCTGTGTATTCCGTTAACAGAATTTAATCCTAATCTAATTTTTAATCTAGAGTCAGAGTTATAATTATCTGCTACAGAGTTTTCAGAAGACATTCTAACAAATATAGATGATGATCCTTCTTTTTCAAAAACACGTTGGTTATTAGTAAATCTTAGTGTACCTGTGTTTTCACTTTTTACAAAAAATCCTTGTGCAACCGGAATATAGCGACCTGGAAGTTTAGAAGGTGTACCACCTGTTGCTACCATAGGATCATTAGTACCATAACTTGCAGCAGGAGTTGCACCTGATAAATTATAGGTTGCATATCCACCTTGATAATCTGCTAGATTATGAGAGCCTCCTCCCCAATGTTCCCAAAAATATAATGTACCAGTCGTTCCACCTGCTCCTAATATTGTTGGTGCATTATCCATAATAAATTGATGAGCATCTATTGCAGATGCATATGGATTACCAATTAAATATTCGTTTGAAGCAGTTATAGGTAAAGTTATATCACCATTATTTGGTTTTCCTTGTAATACATAATTTTGTTCCAAAGCTACATTTCCGCTTGTGTTTGTAACTCCTTTCATTGTAAAGCCTTCACCAATTTGTAAAGATCCTGTACTTCTTACATGTTGCCAATCAGCATAAGCACCAGATTGGTTAGCGTATTTCCATATCCAATAATCTGCAATACCAATTGGTGTTCCAGAAGTACCATTATAACTATTAGTTATAAAGTTGATATTAGTTGGAGCAGCAGGATTAGTACCATCTTTATAAATTGTTGGTAATGTATAGCTGTTATTATTTGTAGTTACATTGCTAGTTCCAACAGGCGACGACCAATAGTTATAGGTGTATAAATCCTGAGTGCCTTGTTGGTCACGCTCTAATGTTCCTGCACTTGTAACATCTAGATCACTATTTAATGTTTGGATTAATTGTGATTCGCCTTCTAAATCTATCTTACCATCTAATTTTAAATAGTGTGTAATAGTCAAACCATTACCTTGATTTAAACTAGTGTCACCATTTGCAGTTAACTTATTGCTTTCTACAAATAAACCTAAAACTGTTCTGTTTTGATTATTTCCAGAAGGAAGCGTGTTGTTATCTAGTGTTAAATTATGGTTGGTTTTAACAATATTCCAATCTATAGTTACACTAGGATCAACAATGCTAGCTGTTCCAGGCATATATAACTCGGCTCCATTAACCCAAGTACTGTTATTATCCCAACTACCATCACTTGAAGTGTTATAAGGTAAAGGAGAGGATTGGTACTCTAAAGTAAATTGATTAGGGTCTGTTAGACTACCTCTGTTACCATTACCAGAGACATCGTTAAGATGCGTTCCAATATAAGAATTCATGTTGTAATAAGCCTCTAGATTAGACCAGTCAACAACTTCAATATCATTTTTAGTTATTGCATTTGGAACTACAACACCATTTACAGCAGTGCCTGCTTTTTGCAATTCTTGATTCATGACATATCGTAATTGAGTCAAGGTTAATGCTTGGTCCCAAATTCTGATTTCGTCAATATCTCCTTTAAAAAAGTCTAAAATATTTAATTTATCAATATAAATTGCACCAATAACAAACTCGGCACCATTAGGCGTTGGATTGACAATGGTTTTTGAATTATCTAAAACCCCATCAATATAAAGACTAGCAATGTTGTTATCGTAAATTACAGCTACATGATGCCAAATGTCGTTAGGTAAAGTTGTAATAGAATTTATTCGGTCTGTTGGATTGTTTCCTATTGAAAAACTTACAGTATTATTATCTGTTAAGAAAAATTTGTAACCATCTACACCATCATTTTTTGCAACTATTGTTTTGTCGCTAGCTAAGTTGTTAGAACCTTCAGGTTTTACCCAAGCCGAAGCAGTAAAGTCACCAGCTAAATCTACTTTATTACCTACTAAAGTAAAATTATCCACACCATCAAATCCTAAATGTCTAGATTTAACCTCTTCGTGTGCCACACCAAAAGTAAAATATTTAGTACCATCAAAATCATAAGTACCTTCTCTAGTGCCTTGACCGTTAAAAGTACTTGGGTCTAAAAATACCGTTTGTAAGTTAGTTGTAAAACCAGAATCATCTGATACAAGCATAACATAAGCGTCATTTCCTGTTAATGGAGGTAATCCGGTTAAATCAGTATCAAATACAGATACCTCAACCGTTCCAATATCATCTCCAGCAGTTTCTACAATTTTCCATTTTCTGTTCATTACATCTGTAATAGTTGTAATAGTAGCAGGTCCTAAGCTAACTGTAACAGATGCACCAGAAGTATTGGTGTTTTGACCATCATTACCCCAAACTAAAAACTCTTTGTCAGTACTAAATGAGCTAGAGTTTAAGTTGTTTGTTAAAGCTGTGTTAGTTAATGATATAGCTACAATGCTTGAGTTGTTAACGCTTTTAGATTGTTTTTGGATTAAATCCGAATCATCATCACGTCCAATTCCTGCAATATCATAATTAAAACCAGAATTTGCAGACACATCCCAAATTACGTTTCCATTGGAATCTACATAATCCTGAGACGTACCATTAATACCTAAGGTAACACCATATTTGATAGCTAAATAGGATTGAATTTTATTACGTTCGTCTAATAAGTTAGCATCATTTTTTCTTGAAGAAAAAGAGATAATTTCTACAATTCTAGCGTTAGCAGCCGCCTCATAACCTTCGCTTCTTCCAATCCAATAACGCGAATCATTAACATTAGAAAAATCGGCAACGTCATTGTGCACTGTTGCTACATTATTAGCATTATAAAACAACTCTTGTCTAGTTGCAGCAGTATTGTTTCTAGCATTTAAAATACCAACATTATTATAATTTGTAGTCGTATTATTATCTGCGACACCATAACCTGTATATGGAGCCGAATTAGTTGTTGGTCCAACACAATAGGCAAAAACCTCATTAGTAAATCTAGCCGAATAGCGACCATATCCAAAACCTGTAACGTCTTCTGTATCTGTAGCTAAATCTTCGTCACCACAGAAAATGTCCATGTTTCCAAAAGAGGTGTTAATGTTGTTATCAGGTAAAACAACAGCAAACATATCCTGAGTGTAAAAACCAGAATCACTCTTTAAAAAGTCTCCATTTGTATTGTCAAAAGAGTAGTCATTATCTGTAGGAGCTAAGCTGTAAGAACTATCAAAATCTACAACAGCATTAAAGTTAACATTATAACTAGGATGATCTCTGTACGTAGGTTCTTGTCCAGCCATGTTTACTGTGGCATGATTAGTATTAGCTTGATCATACCAAGTTGTTAACGGTTGGTTGTCACTAAGTCCTGCTCCATCATTTGCTTTTAACCACGTTTCAAGATTAGACGTTACACCTCCAGGACCTTGTGCTAAAGGCGTATTTCCATAACCCTGAACGTAAAAAGTATAAGGATTTTCATTTGAATCGTCATTAGCAATAGTAATTATTGCAGATCTTAATCCATTTGAAGAAGGATCAAAGGTGATGCTAAAAGTTGTATTACTACCTGAGGCAATTGGAGTAGTTGGAATACTAGCTAAGGTAAAATCCGAAGCATTTGCTCCAGTTATACTAACATAAGGTAATCCACCTGTTAATGATAAAGGTAGTGTACCATCGTTGTTAATAATAAACATATTTGTATTACTACCAGAAGCAACATTAATAGACCCAAAATCTGTGTCATCTGTTGTGCTAGGTGTATTATCTCCACTATTAATTGTTGTACTATTTCCTGTAATATTAATTTCAGGTAGAGGCGTAGTAACTGCGGTTAAAGAAATATCATCAATAGCCATATCACTTCTGTAATCATTTCCTGTGTTTCCAGAAAATCTTATATTAATAGATTGCCCAACATAAGCGGTCAAGTTTATAGTAACTAAAACCCATGGAGATCCATTATTGGTTTGTACTTGATTACTTTGTGACCAAAGATTAACTGGGTATGTTGTACCACCATTTGTACTTAAATCTACATTTAGGGTTCCCATGTTAGCACCATACATATGATGGTAAAATGAAAATTGAGCAGAAGTCGCTCCTGTTAAATCAAAACATGGACTTAATAAGTTTGCTGTTCTGTTGTTATTGCTAGATGCTTCAGTATATAAATACCAATTTCCGCCATTAGCGTTAGAAGGTCCAGTATTACTAGATGGTGTCCCAGTTGAGTTTCTTGTCCAATTTAAATTTTCACTAGTATCCTGTGTCCAACTTCCTAAACCAGATTCAAAACCTTCGTTATAAGGAAAACTACTTACTATAGAAGAGCAACTAGTTGCACAACCTCCAGATACATTGAAAAATTGAGTGACACCTCCTGGTGTTGCTCCATTACCTGAGTTTGTTAATACAGTGGTACCACTAGATGTAATGGTTATATTAGATGTCGTTCCATTCCAACCATCATTATAAGTATCATAAAGCACTGCGTAATAATTAATACCATCTGCTATACAACCTAAATCTAATGTGGTGCTGTACGAGTTATTAGCACTACCATCAAAACCATTATCAATAGTGGCTAATAATGTGCCTCCAGGATTATAAATTTCAACTCTGTTTTCAGAGGACCAATTTGGCCAATTTACAGAGACTTGTACAATAGACGTCTGAGCAAACGTATTACATAAAGTAAATAGACTTATCAGTAATATATGTTTCTTACTTAATAAGTTAGCTAATAAAGCTTTAAAAGTAAAGGTTGTCATAAGCAGGAATGTGTTTAGTTTGGGGACTAATTCAAAATTCGAGGTAAAACTATCGCTTTATTAGGTAAAATACAAATATTTTCGATGAAATGCACTTTTGAAGATTTTTTTGAATCATTTATAGGTTTAAAAGCATAAAAAAGGGTGTAAAGTATTTTGTTTTAGATTAAGGTGAAATAAAAAAAACCAAGACATCATGTCTTGGTTTTTTTGTTAATAAGAATAAAGTAGATTTGGGCTATATTATTCGACTAAAACTTTTTTAGATAATTTACCATCTTCTGTAATTACTTCTAAAACGTAAGTACCAGTGCTTATTTTGTTCGTTTTTAATTCGATTAAACTTGTAGATTCAAAATCATTAAAAGAAACAATTTCTTGTCCTAATATATTATAAAGACTTACTGTTTTTACATTTTCTAATTTAGGGTTATTTACTACTATAGTATTAGATCCATTTGCATAGTAATAATTGATTGTTGTTTCTATTTCAAAATCTTCTGTAGACAATGAGTTAGATACTTGACTAAATCTTAAATCAAATCTATCCAAATACACTCCTGTTGCTAAGTCTAAAGCGACGTCGTTTTGTCTAAGATCATGGTAAGTATTTGTAAAGTTGTCATAGATATAAATTTCTAAGTCATCAGGTACATTTTCTAAAGCATCAATTGTTATTGTGTTTATTCCATCAGTATCAACATGAATTCCTAAAGGTAAAATAGTTGCGTAATCAATAACATTAGTACCTTGTATTGTATATTTATTATCGCTAATCATCCAATACATATCGTCCATTTGCTCTGTTTTGGCTTCACCATCATAACCCCAATCATATCCAATAGAAGCATTAGTATCTTCTGTGACTAATAATTGTCTGTGTACAGTGTTAACAGAATTAAAGCCTAATCTAATTTTTAATCTGTCATCGGCATTGTAACTATTAGCTGTTGTTGCAGCATCAGCAGTAGATCTTACAAATACTGAAGAAGCTCCTTCTTTTTCAAAAATACGTTGTCCATTATTAAATCTAATATTACCCGAGTTTTCGCTTTTTACAAAAAATCCTTGAGACACTGGAATATAGCGACCTGGTAATTTAACAGGTGTACCACCTGTAGCGACTAATGGATCATTGGTACCATAGCTTGCAGCAGGAGTAGATCCTGATAAATTATATGTTGCGTAACCACCTTGGTAATCTGCTAAATTGTGAGATCCTCCTCCCCAATGTTCCCAGAAGTATAATGTTCCGGTTGTACTACCAGCACCTTCTATTGTTGGCGCATTGTCCATTATAAATTGATGCGCATCTAATGCTGATGCATATGGATTACCAACTAAATATTCGTTTCCTGCAGTAATAGGTAGGTTAATATCTCCATTGTTTGGTTTTCCGTTAAAAACATAGTTTTGTTCTTGTGACAAATCATTACCAGTACTTGTAACTCCTTTTAAAGTAAACCCTTCTCCTGTTAATAAAGAACCTGTGCTTCTAACATGTTGCCAGTCTGCATAAGCTCCAGATTGGTTAGAATATTTCCATATCCAATAATCTGCAATACCGATTGGTGATCCTGAAGTACCATTATAACTATTTGTTATAAAGTTTATATCAACCGGATTATTAGGGTCAGTACCATCTTTAAATACCTGAGGTAAAGTATATGCATTATTATTAGTACTATTATTTGTTACACCAACTGGAGAAGACCAGAAGTTGTAAGTAAACAAATCTTTAGTCCCTTGTTGGTCACGTTCTATCGATCCTGTACTTGATGGGTCTAAATCACTATTTAAAGATTGAATTAATTGCGACTCACCTTGTAAATCTATTTTTCCGTCTAATTTTAAATAGTGAGAAACTGTTATTCCGTTACCTGTATTTAAATCGTTATCACCATTTACAGATAATGTGTTATTAATAACATTTAAACTTAATACCGTTCTGTTATCATTGTTATTAGCTGGTAGGTTGTTGTTGTTTAAAGTTACGTCATGACTTATTTCAACAATATTCCAATCTACAGTAACATCAGCATCTACTATTGATGTAGATCCAGGAATGTAATGCGTATTACCATTAGTCCATGTGTTATTATTTGCCCAATCACCAGATGTAGTAGTAGTGTATGGTAAAGGTGCTGTTTGGAAATCAACAGTATTTAAGTTTTTTAAAGCACCTTGTATATTATTACCTGAAGCGTCGTTGGTATTAGTATAGGTGTAAATTGACATTGGATAATATCCTTTTAAGTTACTCCATGGTAATGAAGCTACTTCATTATTTGATATTGTATTAGGTACTATTTTTCCGCTTGTAAACGAACCGTTTTCTTCAATTTCTTGGTTCATTAAATAGCGCAATTGTCCTTCGCTTAGATTGGTACTCCAAACTCTAATTTCATCAATATTTCCTCTAAAAAATTGATTAGTAGATGTTTTTGAAGCAGCAGCAATTAAAAATGACTCGTCAGTATCAATAGGAGCAGACCTGTTAGCAGAATTATCTAATACACCATCTATATAAATTTTTACATTAGATCCATTATATATTGCTGCAACATGATGCCATTCGTTATCAGGAATTCTTGTTGCACTTGTTAGTCGCTGTGTACTACCATTTTGCCATTCTATTCTTATACGATTGTTATTTAAAATCTGAAAATCATATCCTGCATTAAAAGCACTATTACGTTTAGATAATATTGATTTAGTTCCGGAATCTCCAGCATCTCTTTTTATCCAAGCAGAAACTGTAAAAGCAGATGGGTTTAAATCCAAATTATCTTCCATGTCAATATAGTTACTGGCACCATTAAAATATACAGATCTAATAACTTCTACCTGTGATGCATATCCAAATGTTATGTATTTAGTGCCATCAAAATCGTATGTAGTTTCTAAGTTTGTACCATTCATGGTCATTAATCTGTAATCTGCAGTTGGGTCAAAAACTGGAGTGTCTGATATAAACATGTAGTAACTACCTGGAGGAGAAATGTTTCTAATCGCGTTTTGCGGAATGGAAACTTTTACCTTACCAATATCTCCACCATTTTCTACTACTTTCCAAGTACGTTGCATACCTAAAAAGCTTACTAAAGTGGATAAACCTGGAATACCACTACTCATGTCAACACTTATTACTTCTGGAGCTGCATCTAAATTTGCATTGTTATTTCCCCATGTTAAATATTCACGATTATTTAATGATACAGGATTTGACGCTTTATTTAAACTGTTTGTGTCGTAAATGTCAGTTAAGCCAATAGTAATTAATCCTCTAGTTTCTCCTGTAGCATCTAATTCAGAGTTTACACTTCTTGATTGTCTTTGGTCTAATTCGGCACTATCGTCACGTCCAATACCAGCAATATCATAGTTGTATCCATTATTTGCAGATTGATCCCAAATTACATTTCCTTGGCTATCAACATAATCCTGAGAGATTCCATTAACACCTAATGTGATTCCATATTTTATACCTAAATAGGACTGTATTCTATTACGTTCTTGTGTAAGGTTGTTATCAGATTTTCTTGAATTGTAAGTAATAACCTCAGCAATTCTACCATCAAAACTTCCGTTCCAATATTGACTTCTTCCTAACCAATACCTACCATTATTAATAGTTGCATATCTAGATATGTCATTAGTTTGATTACCAACTTGTTTGGCATTAAAATATAATTCCATGTTACTATTAGCTGCATTCTGTCTAACGTTAACTATTTGAATTTGATTGTAATCTGTCCCTGAATTTGTATCGGATAATCCATAACCATTTTCGGTTGGGTTTGATGGCGTTTCACTAGTTGTACCAATACAATAAGAAAGACGCTCATTTACAACCCTTGCAGTGTAAGAACCATATCCAAAACCTGTAACATCCTCAGTAAAACTATCTGTTAAAGGATCTGATCCAGTAAAGGTATCTAAAGGATTCATGTTTGTGGTAATTTCTGGATCTGGCATTAAGACTACAAATACATCATTAGTACTAAAACCTCCAGTTCCTTTTAATTCGTCTCTATTATTTATATAGGTCATATCAGATTGAGACGAATTATTGTTATTTTCAAACTCGATAATAGGGTTAAAATTTAAGTTTTTAGAGCTATTGTCTCTATACACTGGTTCTTGTCCTGCAACTACAACTTCTGCATTATTCCCTTTTCCGTTATCTACCCATTTACTAACGTTTGCACCATCTAATCCATAATTAGAACCATCTAATTGATCTGCTTTTAACCATAAGTCTAAATTACTTACAACGCCTCCAGGTCCAGTAGTTGGTGTGTTAAATGTTGTACCAGTAATTGTAATGTTATCTATCATTAAATAATCATTAGTGTCACTTGCATCGCATCTTATTCTAAATCTACCTGTTCCTAATAAAGGAAAGTTAAAATCAGTAGCCATTAAGGTTGCTGTTTTACTATAAAATATAGTTGAGTTACCTGATTGAAAGTCACCATTTTTATTAGCAACACTACCACTAACAAATCGTGCAACGGTTTGCCAACTACCACCTCCAAAGAAACCTCCTGAGCTATATTCTATAAAAAAGTCTTCGCCATTTTCCATACTATAAGTAGTAAAGAAAAATTTAAAATCAATTTTGTCGTAAGCTCCAACATAAAAATATGGAGAAGTCATTGAAGAGTTGTCACCTAAATTATCTCTTAACCAAAAACTGGTATTTCCTTCGTAAGCATAAAAGGTATTAGTTGCTCTGTATGCTTGAGAGGATTCTGTCCAACCCTGCGTTCCAGATTCAAAATCATAAAATCCTAAAGTCGTTTCGGTTTGACCAATTGCAGAATAGTTATTAGCAATACTTATTAATGCTAAAAATATTAGTAGGGTTTTGTTGAGGGTAATATTTTTCATAGTTTAAAAGGTCGATTTGAGGGTAATCTTTTTTTGTTAATATGATGTAAAATTAAATTTAAGCAAGCCCTAAATAGGTTGACTTTAGTTAGAAAGCAATTAACTGTCGATGAATGGATAGTTTCTTGCTTTAGACCGTTTTCAGGCTATTTATTACTTGCTTCTAGGTTCTTGTTGGTTAAAATTTAATTAGTTTTTGAGTTTGAATAAACGTGTTTTTAGAATCTGAAATACGTAAAAAGTAAGGTGCTTGTTCTAAGCTTTCTAACTGATTTAGTCTAATCTTTCCATTAATAGGTTGCGTTACCTTATTGTATATCACTCTACCATTTAAATCAAATATTGAAACAGATATGGTTTCGTTATTTAAGCGTATTGGAAGTTTAATGTCAATAAAAGCATTAAAAGGGTTTGGACTAATAACAATGTTTTCATTTTCAAAGTCAGTAACTCCTAAAGTCTCAGTTTCGTCAGATCCATTACAGTCCTCATCAATTCCGTTTTGTGGAATTTCGGTTGCTCCAGGATATACACTGTCATTAGTATCATCACAGTCGGTATTATCTGTAACATAGTCTACGGGTTGAGTACATGTTAAAATTGAATTATTTGCATCACCAAAACCATCTCCATCAAAATCTGCATAATACGTGTTAGTAGCAGTTGTTACAGTGATGTTTAAAGTCTGATCTGCATCACATCCAGAACCAGTCAATGTAACAGACGTATCTCCAGCTGAACCATTATATGTTACACTGTTAACTGACCATGTGTAGGTCTCGTTAGAGCAAATAGTAACATTGGTAATTATAGGTTCTGGAGGTGTTCCTGTAACGTCCCAAGTACAAGTACTAGAGTTGTAAGTTGCTGTTTCATAACAAGCAGTTGTTGGAGCATCTTGTTGTAATATAGTAACGGTTGCAGTTGCTGTATCTATATTAGCATTTGTGTCTGTAACGGTAAGTGTGACTGTGTTTTCTCCAATATTAGAGCAATCAAAACTGGTTTGTGATAGACTGTAAGATGCAATTGCACAATTATCTGTTGATCCATTATTAACATCAGCAGGAGTAATGGTTGCATTTCCGTCTTGATCTAATTGCACATTTATATTTTGTGTTATGGCAACAGGATTAGTTAAATCTTCAACAATATTCACGGTAAAAGAAGCTGTTTCAGTATTACCAGAACTATCAGTCACGTTGTAACTAATTGTTGTTATTCCGTTAGGAAAAGTATCTCCACTATTTAACCCAGTAGTATCTGTTCTGTTAGCTGTTAATGAATTATCACAATTATCCGTAACTGTTGGATCTGTCCAAGTTGGATTATTAGCACCACAAGTCAATGCAATATTTTCTGGTACATTAGCAAATACAGGCTTAATTTGATCTAATACAGTTATAGTAGCTGTACAAGTATCAGTTTGACCATCTGCATCTTCCACAGTTAAAGTTACGGTAACAGGCGTACCAATATTAGAACAGTCAAACGTATCTATATCAATACTATAGTTTGTAATGGCAACGTCGTCTGTTGATCCATTATCTATTTGAGATGCTGTTATTGATGCGTTTCCGGTAGCATCCAATTGCACATTTATATTCTGACAATTAGCCACAGGTGAAGCAGAGCTTGCTAAATCAGAGGTAATACCTAATTTATCAATTGCAATGTCTCCCGACCATCCATTATCTGAATTTGAGCTAGTAGTGGCACTTAGTCTTAACTTAATGACTTGACCATCAAAAGAGGATAAGTCCACAGTTTGAGTTTTCCAAGCCTCAGTATGACTAGCTTGTTGGCTTCCAGAAAGTGTATAATCACTTAAAGTAGCATAGGATGCGCCATTATCTGTACTTACATCTACTGTTAATACACCAATAAAGTCTCCAAACATGTGGTAATCAAAATTGAATGACGCATTTTCTCTGTCAGAAAAATCAATACATGGACTTAATAAACTAGCTGTTTTACTTGGAAAGTTAGGGTTTGATGCTTCAATGTAAATAAAGTAAGTACCATCTGATGCTAATGAAGGTCCTGTGCCTGCAGATGGAGTAGAATTACCATCGGCTTCTTGCTGTTTAATTGTCCAATCAAAGTCGTCAGTAGGTGAGGTTTGATCTGTCCAAACACCTAATGTGTTTTCAAAACTTTCAAAATATGGGAAAGTAGTAATTGCTGTTCCTGTACAAGGCGCTGAGGTAGTTGTTGTGAAATTTGTTATTGCACTGTAACTAGAATTACTAGAAGTACACTTTGTTCTTACTCTAACATCATAATCTGTAGTCTCATCTAAGCCATAAATAGTATACGTATTTGTAGCAATGTCTGTAATAGTTGTCCATCCAGCAGATCCAGAACCTGTTTCTTTATATCTTAAATCGTAAGTTGCTAACACACCTGCATCCCAATTTACTTGCGCAGTTGCAGTTGTAATATTTGTTACAGTTACGTTGGTAGGAACAATAGGTTCACAAGCATAAGTGATACCTATAATTTTAAAGTCATCAATAAAAAAACCATCATTAGTTGTCGTATAATTTTCATTAACATTTAAAGCGTCAGTCCTGAAGTTAAATCTGATTTTTACATTGTCAGAATTTAAAATTGAGGCAAAATCACTGTCAATTGAAAACTCTTCCATAACCCAATTATCCATTCGGTCACCATCATATATTTGCCCAGCACTATTAGCTTGATAGTTAGCATAAGTATTACTTTTGTTGTCATGGCTGGTTGTATTACTAGTCGCGTTAGGTTTTGTGTAATTTCCGCAAAGCGAAATCCAACTTGATCCACCATCTGGAGAAGCTAAAACTTCTGCAAAATCATAATTTCTTTCTATATCCCATTTTGAATAAAACTGAATTATTACTTCATTAGAATTTGTAAAATCAAAGCTATTTGTTGTTGTCAAAGATTTTGAAGCATTTACCTCATGAGATCCTGTGCTTATTGCACTACTACCATCATAAGAGTTTGATGTAATAGACCAACCTCCAGATTGTGTCCAACCATTTAATCCGTCAGTATCAGGATTGCTTTGGAATAATATAGTAGGTTGATAGTATTTTGTGTATTCAGCTTCATAGATAACTCCATTATCGTTTGATAACGCGACGTTGTAGACAATTTTTTCGTTTGGAGAAATTCCAGCATTTAAATTTAAAGAAAAACTAACACTTCTTTGTTCAAGTACAGACATGCCTACTTCTGTTATTGGAGAAGCTATACTTGAAATGTTAGAAGATATTGGTGTTACAGTTACAGTAAAATCACTTGCTGTTTGTCCAATACGCTCAATACCTAGTACAATATCATCACCAATTGCATTGCTAATTGTACTTTGAGTTAAATCGTGTAGTTTAGCATATTTACCTCCATAATAAGCAGTTGCTAAGGAGATACGCATAGAGTTTACAGCATTTAATCTTACGTTTGCATTATTAGGCCAAAATCCAGAACTGTTTGCACCATGTTCAGGTGTTGTTGCTAAAATAGCTTGACCAGAACCATTTTTCCCATTATTATCATTAGCTCCACCCATCATCCAATCATCTGGTAAACCATTAGATTCGTAAAAAATAGTTGCTCCGTAAAGGTATCTATTATACCTAGTCATTTCTTCATGCCATTTATAAAACTCATTTTCTCTACCAGAACTTAAAGTTGGTACACCACCATATGGATGCGGAACAGAATTAGCATAAGAGTGATTCCAAACACCTGTTTTAAAATTACGGTTAGTGATAAAATCTACCATAATTTGTGTCTCAGGTTCAGAAGCAGCAGATGGACCTCTATATAAATTACTTGTAGGAGATCCCGAAGATCCAACATCGTTATAATCCCAATAATAGTCAAAGTTTCGGTTTAAATCTACACCTCTTAATGAAGTCGAATTAGATGTACTTCCAGTATTTGGTCTTAAGTTTTTACGCTGCATTCCACCTCCTCCTGGACTTAAATGTTCATTCCAACGTAGACCGTCAGGATTAACTACTGGTACAAAATATAACTCGTTATTATCAACTAACTCTTTAATCGCGTCGTTTGTATTATAGTTTTCAATTAAATACCACATAAAATATATGTTATTCATTAAAGCACTTACTTCTCTAGAGTGTATCATAGAAGTAAATAATATTTGTGGTTTTGTACCTTCAGCAGTAGCGCTTTCGTTACCTGTAATACGTATATAGTTAATGGTTTGTGGGTTCCATCTAGATGTACCTTGTCCAGAATAAGTTAATCCGTTATTGGTAATTGTATTTTGTGGATTACCCCAAGTTTTTTTATTATTAGATGATGCATCTTGTCTAGCAGATACTATATTTAAGTTATTTGTAGCATCATAGGAATTCATATTATCCAGTTCGGTTAATACTTCGCTTATTGTTAAGCAATTACCCATTGATCCAAAATGAAAATTAGTTGGTTCTACCCAATTAAATTCGTCACACCCTGTATATTGTATAATATTGTCTTTAATAATATTAGATACCGAAGCTCTTAATTGACCTTGTGATGCATCACTATTATAAGTTTGTTTACTAGTTGTATTATTAGTGTCATTTTTAATTCTATCCGCATAAAATTTTGTTAAGTCATCAATCACGACTTCAAACTGTATATTGTTTTCAGATAATATATCAAGTTCAGTATCTGCTAACTCTAAAGTTAAATTATCATCATCATGAGATGCGCCACAATTTAAATCAATACCTCCAGTTGCAATGATACGTTTTGTAGCAGCGTCTGGATTTGTGATTTTAATTCTAGAATGTTTTTCTTGTGCAAAAGAAAACGTACAAGTAAGTGTAATAAGAATAAGTAATGTAATTTTATTCATTGTTGTTGGTTTGAGGTATAAAGGATTTTATAATTAGACCGCTAAACTAGGAAAAATATTACGAAAATCTTCTTTTAAATGCACAAAAACACGACAAAATACATCTTTTTAGCTTAATCAGTTGAAAATGTGTAATTTACAAAATGCTTTTTTTATCGATAAAGTGTAATTTTTTGTAAAAATCTTCGATAAAATACACTTTTTGTTAACTAAATATTATAATTAGCTGTTCTGAAATCATAAAATTATTCTAATTTTTAGGTAAAAAGTAAGAGGTTTCTTTACTTTTTATTGTCTTTTTTTCAATTGAATTTAATGCTAAAATTAGTATTCCAATTACCTTGTTTTTTTGTTTAATTAACAATTTTTGGCATGATTAATTTATAATTTCACGGAATACCGTTAGTTTATTTGTTGCTAAATACCTCAATTTTGTAGCATAAGTGTATAACAATAATTTAATAGATGCATTAACTATGGAAAACGCTAGTAATATTAAAATAGAATTATTAATTAGAAAAGATGACACGACTACAAAACAGTTTGAGCTTACCCAATGTGACTATAATTTTTCGACAAATTATTATCAAGAGGAGGATAGTAGACCTGTAGAGGTTAATTTATCTGCCGGAATTAAAAACGGTTTAGATCCTTTGTTTATAGCTTGGATTACTAATCAACCAGGAACTTGGTCTGGTTGTATAACCATTTTTATTGATGATAGCAACCAACCTGCAGTGTCACTAAAGTTTGATAAAGCTACTGCTACAGGTTGTAATCAATCTTTTAGTGAGTATAATACAAGTATTAACGAAACTTATTTTAATGCTCATTTAAAAGGTGTTGTCTTTAATGATTTGGCACTTAATTAATAGCTAATTAAATAATCAGATAAAAGCCTTTAAGATTAAATCCTTAAAGGCTTTTTTATAGTTTTTCAAAAAATATAATTTAGCTTATAAGTTGTTTTCTAAAAACTCGCGTATTACTAAGTCCGTAAAAAATCCACTATGGTGTCCTCCCCAACAAGCGGTTAATGCAAATACGCCTGCTTCTAATGTTAAAGATTTTTTGTCTTCAGCACCTTCGTTTGGTATACAATAGACTTCAATGGAGTTAATACTTTCTTGTACTGCTTCTTTTCCCATATCATCACTACAAACTTCTTTTAATCCATCTGTAAGCCTTTGTAAACAAACGCTTGGTACAAATTTTATATAATCCATTTCAAAAGTATCCCAATTAATATTAATAGGTAAGGCTTTACCAACAATGTCGTTAATCTCTTTTTGATAATCTGATAAATATTGGTCTTCAATTGATTTTGCTGCTTTTTTTTCTTTTAATCCCATGGTAAATGTTTTAGGTGTTATTTATGATTCAAAGGTATTTTAAGAGGTTATAAATTTTACACCTCATTTAAGTGAATATTAAAACTCACGGAATTCCGTGAGGTAGTAGCTTTTAATTAGCTCTAATTTTACACTCTAAAAAAATAAAAGATGAGGATTGTAATTATACTAGGTATCTGCCTATTTGTACTAGTAATATTAGCCAAAGGATTTACCAGGCTAGTTGGAGGTATTTCTAAAAAGCAAGCATCAAATAATTTAGTGCAGTATTTAACCAGAGAATATAAAGGTGAGCTTAACTTTAAAAATTTAAACCGTTTTTTTAATAGCGGAAACATGAATCCAAATATGTTTAGTGTCCGTATTTATAATGCGAATAAACCAGAAATTGAATTTTATTGTCATATAAACCTAAAAACAATATTAGAGGATGGAGGAATAACGATGAGTGGTTTGGATGTAAAAACGATAAATGATTATTATTTAGAAGCAATTAAACGTTACGACACAAGGCAAGCTATTAAACGAATTTTTAAAACTGAATTTTCTTTAATTGTATTTAATAACAATAGTATTGATTTAACCACTGATGTTAATTTAGAATCTGAAGCCTTACAATTGTTGCTAAATAAGTTTATTACACGTTTAAATTATTTTTATGACGATTTAGATATCTATTCTGATATTGCTTTAATTATAAAAACACCTAATCATCCAGAAGGGTTTATTGAAGTCCCTTTGGAGGTTTACGATAACAAATGGAGTATGTCCTGTTTTATGTTATCGGATAAAGCAACAAATTTTAATATTATAGAATCTAGAATTAAACGTGATCTTATTAAATATTTAGAGCAGTCACAGCCAAACTTTGAGATATATGACTCTAAAAAGGTTTATTTAGATAAAAATGCGTTGTCAAGAGCAGCTAGTGTCCAATATCTTAGCGATAAAACAGTTAATAATGAAGGCACAGTAAAATACCAAAACCCGCTAAAAGGGGTTTATGCAACTTATTTTGATTTAGAAACAGGTCATATATATAAAGGCGAATTAATTACAACAAAAAATGATAAAATCTCTTATGATGAAGAACTTGTTTTGATAAAAAAAACGCTTCAAGCAGAAGGGGTTTTAGCTTGGTAAATAAACATAGCTGTTAATTATTAATTAATCAAATAAACCAGATTCTATTGCATATTTTACAGCACCAGTTGTTGTTTTAGAACCCGTTTTTAATAAGATGTTTTTTCGATGTGTTTCTACGGTATTAACAGAAATAAAAAGTTTTTCCGAAATTTCTTTAGACGTTAATTCTTCAGCTAAAAGCGCTAAGACTTCTTTTTCACGAGGTGATAACTCAATGTTTTTATATTTTTTTCGTTCAAAAACACTTTCCATGTAACGCTGTTTGATAATTTCAGAAAAATATTGTTCGTCACCTAAAACAGTTCTAACCGCTTTTTGTAATTCGTCTTTACTAGTAAATTTTGGAACAAATCCATCAGCACCTTTTTGAATAACTTTATGTACTGTTCTGTGGTTGTCTAACATACTTAGCATGATAATTTTAACGTGACTATGCTTTTTCTTTATTTCGGTTAGCAACTCAATACCATCCATTTTTGGCATATTTATATCGCTAATAATTAAGCCAATTTCAAACTGCTTAAGTAATCTAACCACTTGTTTTCCTTCGGTAGCTAGATGTACTTCTCCAATCTCTTCCATGTCACTTAATATGGTATTAATGCCTTCTAAAAACATTAAATGGTCGTCTGCTATAACGATATTTGTTTTTTTCAATATGTCTTAATTTATAGGAATGTCTATGGTAATTGAAGTTCCGTTTCCAGAACTACTATCAATAGTTATTGAACCCTTAACTTTTTGTAAACGTTCTTTTATATTACGAAGCCCAATACCTTGTTTTTTATTGGTTTTAAACCCTTTACCATTATCATTAATTACAATGTTTAGGTAGTCTTCATGTTTAGTCAATTGTACTTCTGCTTGTGTCGCTTGTGCGTGTTTGATAATGTTATTGACTAACTCTTGTACAATGCGATAGGCATCTGCCAAAAGGTCTTCAGGTAGTTTATCAATGTCTTCTTCTGGAAAGAAAAAAGTTTGAATCGCTAAGGTTGTGTTATTAGTAATTTGTGCAACAAAATCGTTTAAAAAACTAGTAAACCCTATTTTAGAAAACGATAAAGGATGTAATTGATGAGAGAGACTGCGTATGTCAATACAAGCATTTTCTATTGCAGTGCCAATACGTTTGGCTTGTGGTTCTGAATTGTGTTTTTCAACATAATGCTCAAAAGCTATTTTTATACCAGCTAAATCACTTCCAATACCATCGTGTATATCTCTTGCTAATCTAGCACGTTCTTCATCTTGACCTTCTTGATAACGCTCTATTACAGATAATTTATGATCCTGAATCATTTGATTAATTTTCTGCTTTGCGTTTTCCTCTTGTTGAAGATTTAATTGTTTTTGTACTTGTAATCGCTGTATATACAACAACCTTAAAACTATTAGTGTTATTAATACTAACACAAAACCAGCAATAAATGCGTTTCTAACAAAACGTTGACGTTTTAAGGTAAGTTCGGCTTTTTGTAACTCGGCATCACTTAATTTTTGTTCTTTTTCTAATAACTTAATTCGTGTTTCTTTTAGTTGTGTCTCATAACGTTCTTGTATTTTAACAACATATTTTTCTTTGTCAAGAGCATTTTGTTCTGCTACTGTAGTGATTCCTTTTCGATAAAAAGTTAACGCATTTTTGTAATCACCTTCGTCTTGATATAATTGTGCTAAGTTTTTATAAATATCAGATTTGTAGCTAAGTAAAGATTGTTCTTCTCCTAAAGTTAAAGCTTCCTTAAAATAATTTATAGCTGCTTTTGTGTGTCCTAATTTACTTTCGCATAAACCTAAGTCGTTTAACACAATAACAATATCTGACGTAAAATTAAGTGCTTTTAATTGTGTTAACGTTTTTTTTAAAGCTACAACAGCCTCTTCACATTTACCTTCTTCCACAAGCATTTGCGAAAGGTTGATATTTATATACGCAATAACAGCTTTATTGCCTTCTTTTTCTCGATATCCAAGTACCGTTTGATAGTGCTTTCTGGCTTGGTCAAACTTGTTTTGCTCTTTTAAAATATTAGCAAAGTTAAATAAGGTTACTAATACACCATCATCGTCTTTTAAAGCACGATATAAGTTTGCTGCACGATCTAAGTTTTCGGTTGCTTTTTTATATTCTTTTTGAAGCACATAAAGTGTGGCTATATTTTGATAGGCATTGGCCTCTTGTACTTTATCATCATTTGCCTTAGCATAACTTAAGCATTGTATAAAACTATCCATTGCATTGGGATAATCACCAAGGTTTTTATAGCCCAATGCTAAAATGTTATAGCAAGCAGCCAGACCATTAGTAATGTTTAACGCTTTTAAAAGTGTAATTGCTGCTTTTGTTTCTTTAATAGCACTTTTATAATCTCCTGAAATATTACCTAAATTACCTAAAGCATAATGCGCTCTAACGGTTTGTAAATCTATTTTTAGTCGTTTACTTTCCTTTAACCAGTCCTGTGCTGCCTTTTTAGCAACTATTGGATTGGTATATAAGTTTTGTCCGTAGGTTTGGGATAACGAGTCAATTAATGGTGTGTTAGCAGATGTTTGAGCAATAACCCAAGTATTAATTCCTAAAAAAAGGAATAGTGCTATTAAGGTATGTTTTGCTTTTAATGCCATGTAATAAAAAACGTAAATTTAAGATGTTTAGACAAAATAAGAGGCTGTTATTATTGATTTGATTTGTAATAATTCATCTTTTTCTGCTTCTGTCATTTCGATATCCAATCGACTATTACTTTCCAATAAATTATGTCTTAAAAATAAGTCGTCTTTATAGTGCTGATCTGCATAGGTTTGCTGTTCTTTTAAAAGGTTTTTGTTGGGTTGATCTTTGCTTAAAAGCATAGCGTTATACTTATGGTACTCACTTTTATTTTCCATACCTAAAGCACATTCTTTTAAAGCGCGTGCTAAAAGGTTGTATTCATCTTTAGGAAAACCAAAAAAGGAGGCTTCTAAATAGCTTTGTATTAAGTCCCAATAGGCATTGGATGCAGCTGTATAATGTTTTTCTTTTTTTAATAACTCAGCGTAATTTAAATCTAAATGCCAATCCCGAATCTCAGGAAATTGATTTTTAATAGTTTTAGATAGTTGAAGACTTTGTGCATTATCATAGCCTTCATTTGCACATTCTAAGGCTAACTTTAGGTAATACGTTGTGTTTGATGCTAATTTAGAAGCTTCATATAAAGCATTGGCTCCTGCTTTATTATCACCTAAAATCCAATGTAAAAATCCATTATTACGGTGATCAATAAATGAGGTTGGTGTTTTAACTAAATCTGCTTTTGTAACATCCTCTAAATAGTCTGGTTTTGTAATTAAAAAATCATAAAAACATAGCCAATGCAATACAGGATATAAATGTGGGTATAATTTATCTTGTTCGTGGTTGTAGATGACGTACTTATAACATTCTTGATAATCACCTTTTTCTAGAAGGGCTTCAACACCACTATTTATGGTTTGACAATAATCATTGTCACCTATTTTGTAAAAGTAAATTTCTTCATTTAAGTCTTCTAAAAAGGCTGTGTAATTTTGATTTTTTTTATGATAGTCCATGCGCATACTATACAACCAAGGAGCGTAAGAATGCATTGGATGCGGAAAATCTTGAAGCGCTTCATTTATAACCTTTAATGCTGCATCATGTTGCTGTAAATTAACTAAGGCTCGTGCTTGAAAAAACAAGGTTTTAAGCGTAGGCGTTTGTCCTTTATGAAATTGCTCTACAATATTTAAAATACCTTGCCAGTTTTTTATGCGGTTATTGACTTCTAAAAGGTAAAAAAGATATTCGCTTAAGCGTAATCCATTTTTAAAGGCTTCGTGATAAGCAGCACCTGTTTGATTGTAGTCTTCCTTGGCATAAAAATATTGGGCTTTAAGTACTAATAATAAAGGATTATTAGGGTTTTGCGCTAAACCTTGCGTGACACAAATGTTAAATATTTTTTCGTTACCTGTGTGATAATAAGCCGAATTACCCACCAGTAAATAATGATGTTGTGCTAATTGCCAACCAGAATCTGCTAAACCTTGCATGTAAGCTTTGTACTGGTTAAAATTTTTGAAGTTTTCCTCTGGAAAATCAGGTGTTTTAGGTGCTCTTAAAATTTGAGCAACTAAATCATAACGCATAAATGTTTTAGCATAATCGGCTAATAAATAACGAGTGTTTGGTGTAAGGTCTAATAACTTCCATTCGTTTTTCCAAAGTTTGGCAATTTCTGCAGATTTATTATTCCAAAGGGCTAATTGTATGTGCACTAAACTTTGACTTTCTTGATCTAATTGATCATCTAATTGTAAGCCTTTTAAAATGTCTAAATTATGCGTGGCAGATGCTAAACCTAAAATAGCTTTGTAATCTGCAGCTTCGTCAGTGTCACATAATATTTGTAAGTATTCCGACTGTACTTCGTGTAATAAAAATCTAACTTCGGTTAAAGCTGGATAACATTCTAAAATATATTTTAAAATTAAAATAGCATCAGTAAAACGTTTGTCATGTTTAAGTTTTAAGGCATAATGAAGATGTAACGCATCATTATATGGAAAAGCGACGACTGCTTTTTTGTATACAGATTCCTGACAGTATTGGTAATGGCTACAAAGTAATTCGTAATCCGAAGCTTGGACTTCGTTTAGACTTTCTAAAGCTTCCAAATAAGACTCCATTACAGGCATATTTAGGTCTTCAAAAGCACAAATGTATAACATAACGATACGATAAAATCTAGCGTAATCTGTTTCGTTTAACTGTTCAAAATGTTCTTGGACTGTAGTAATATGCGATGATAAATGCGAGTAAAGATTAGCTGCGTAAAGTTGTTCTGCACGCTCAATATGTTGTATTAGTTCTTGTCTTGTTTTAGTCATTACTTCCATGTTTTAAACCAATTGGCATGTTGTACGTTAAGGCGTTGGTAGTGTTCCCAAAGGGTTTTTGTTCCAGGAAATTTGCTGTTGTCCTGCTCTGTTGCTCCTAAAACAAATTCGTCACCCAAACACACATTACGATGAAATTCTCCCCAACTAGTAAATGTTTTTTTAATAGTGTCGTTAGCATCTTCCATACGCAAGATTAACTCGTCAGTGTTTATATAACCAACGACTGTAGCTAAGCGCATTAGGTAAATGTAGTAGGCTAATTCATAACCAATAAATTGTTGGTACTTTAAGCTAAAACGATACGTCCATACCATTTTATATTTGTGTTTAAGTTTTGGATTTTCTAACGCATTATATTTACCATCAAACGTCGTGGAAGTATCCATTCTAAGCTCTGTTGCTAGTTTAGTAAAAGTGTTGGATACCATTTGTCCGCTTTGGTAACGTTGCAAGCTGTTGCGTAAATGCAAACCAGATGTAATACCATGTAGCTTTAGTAGTCTTTTAGCTTGTTTGATTTGCATTTGGTCTTCACTATCAAAACCAGACCAGCTGTTTAGGTTTGCGTTATTATGGCCTTTTTTAAGTAGTAAAGCGGATAAATTTAATTGCTGTTGTATTTGTGGTGTTATATCTGCTGTCATTGTCTAAGCATTTAAGTCGTTTATAACTTGTAATAAAGTTGTTTTTAATGGATCAGAATAAGCTCCGGAGTTAGCCATAGCTTTTAATCCTAAAGCATAAGTCATAGCCATGTTGGAATCTTTTGCTAATTGTACAAACAATTGTCTACAAAGGTTTCCGTAAGGTTCTAATGGTGTTTCTGGTGCTAAATCGGTGTCCAACAAAGTCATGTAAAGCGCTTGTATAAATCGCGCTTGTAATCCTGTTGTATCTTGTGTTAACCAAGATTTAAAAGCTACTATTTTTGTGCTTAAAACCTCTAATAGTTCAGTGTTATTAGTAGTTTCGGTTTTATAATTTTCTAAATTATGCAATGCTTTAGTGATTAAAGTATTGTCTATCGGAATGTCCTTTGCGTCTATTTTTGTTAGCAGACCATGCTCTCTAAGGATATTGATATTTGTTGTTGCTTCTTCTTTAAAATGAAAGTTATAAATACTTGCAAGGGTTTTGTATAAAGTGTTATTATTTGTAAAACCATAACTTTTATCAATACTATAATTATAAATATACTTGGTCGTGTGTTGGTCTAATTTGTCTGGATTTAATTCTTGAAGAAAATCGGCTAGATATGTTTCAATCTCTGTGGTAATTGTAGTAAAAACGCTATTACTTTCTTGTTTTTGTTTACTTTTTTTATGAAAATGAAGCATACGATGGATGCTTTTATTTAAAAAGAAAGTGACATCGTCTTTAAGACTATTAAAATAAATACCAGTACGTGACCCTTGCGTTTTTAGCATGTGACTTACCCAAACAGCTTCCGTTGTTAAACTGTAATAATAATCGCCTAAAAAGTTATACCAAGACTGAATGATGTTAAGTTTTAAAGGTGCTTTTATATTTATATAATGTGATTGCGCAAACAAATTGCATTGATCTTTTATAGCATGATCAATGTTTTTAAGTGCCCAAATTTGGTTTACGCGTGTAAAGTTTCCAGAGGTTTTGCATAATGAACTTAAAATGCTAACTAATAAGGGTAGGTTTTTAGTTTTTATGGTGTCTGAAGTTTCTGTTGCAGAGTGTGCTAATGCTAAAGCAAATGATTGTAATACCTCACAATCAGCTTCATTATATAGTTTTAATAACGCTTCGCGAGCATCATAAAACATAAGTATTAAAAACTGGTTTAAAGGATTATTTATACCTGCTGTTTCAAATGGATCTAGCCATTCTTTTAAATTATCTTCAATTTTAAATACGGTTGTAATTAAATATGCTCCTGTAATTTGAAAATCACTATTATCTAATCGCAAAACAGGAAGTTTGGGCTTTGGATTTTTAGTTAATGCATGAAGAAATAAGTCATTGTAAACTGTTTTTTGAGTCTCAATACCTGTTTTAGGATGGCACTTTTCAAACCAAAACGGAATGCATGCTACAGGTAGTGCTTTAGTAGTACTATCAAATAAAAAAGGTTTAGCATAATCTTTAAACGTTTCGGTGTAAAAATTACTGCTTTCATTTACTGTTAACCAATCTAATAATCTTAGATAGCAGGCGTCCAATTGCGTTTGCGTTAAATTTTTAGTGTTAAGTTTAAATAGTATCACATCACCAGAATCCCATGTTTTATTGGCTAATGTATGGAGTAGAGGATATAGTCCCTCATTTGTTTTTATATTTAATAAAGCGTCACTTTTATCTTCAATAAATGCATAACGCTCTTTAATAGCTTGAAGTGCTTGTACTGCATAATCTAAATTAGTAGCATAAAATTGTGCTAAATCATCAGTAAACCAATGTGCTATTATATTATAAGCATTAGGTAAGTAAGGTTTGCCAATAGGTAAGAGGTGATGAATATTGCTTATTAATTGTGTCCAATCGCCTAAATAAAAATGATTAACAAACGTCTGGTTTATTTTAAAAGAGTGTGACGTATAGTCTTGATTGGTTTGATTAACAAAATATTGTCCATTTAATATATCATGTTTTAAACACTGCTGAATTATAAAGTCTGAGCTTAAATAATCTCTGGTATCAAAAGCTGTATTTAACAAAAATTTTGAGAGTGGAAGTGAAGCGTCCGACGGACTTTGTATAAGTAATTTTATAACATTAAAAACACGAGTTTGAAGCGATTTCTTAACCGTTTTAGATGTTAATAAGCTTAAGCTGAATTTTAAAAAATTAACTAATAAATCACTACTTTTTTTATCAGGATAAAAGCCATAATCTATCAAAGGAAACCATGAAGCTACAAACTCTAATCCCTGATTTTGGTCTGCATAAACCTCAGGATGATAATATAGTTTTTGAGCCAATACGTTTGTAAAAACAGAGGTTGTTGATTGGTTGGTTATGCTGTTTTTTGCTTGTATGTAGGTTTCCGTATCTTGATAGTTAAGTAACTCTAAAGTAGTCACTAATGCTTTTGTTTCATTTGGATTTAAAGTGTTATTAGTTAGTGTAGCTTCTATTTTCGTTTTAAAAATTACTGACATTATATGTAGTGCTTTATTTGCAATTTTGCTGTTTTAATGCTATCAACTAGTTGAAAAATTAGTTTTAACAAAGTTGAGATTATCATTAGTTTTTTTTATCACTGAAATGGGTGATTTTTTATTTTTTTAACCATAATTAGTCCAAAAAATTTAATCGGATAAAAGGACTTTTTAAGGATTGTAAACACCTTATTACATTTAAAACAATCATAAAAATACACCAACTAAAGCGTGCTTTTTTGTTTTAAAACGCACTAAAAATTTTAGCGTCTAAAATTGAGTATTTCTAGATATCATTAATTTCAGTGATGCAGCTCACTATCCTACAATCTAATTTTGTCGTGTATTAATAAATACATCAATTATTACCAATTATCTATTTCAATAAACAGTTTAAAACACGCTATTTTTATGAAAAATAAATTATTTTTTTTCGCACTATTATTAGTCTTAAGTACGTCTTGCAGTAAAAAAAGTTATACGGTTATGCATAATGATTATTCTGTGCTAACAGGAGATGAGGTAGCCTATCATTTATCTAAAGACCTTATAAAAATAGAGATTGTTTATACCTTAAACGAGCCAAAGTTGGATAAACATGAAGGGAACACACAGTGTATAAATAACAACGCAAAAGTAACTATTGAAGACCCTATTAAGATTACAAAATTGTTGGTAGCAGATACGTCCAAAACCTATTATATAATAGGTCAAAAAGTGTCAAATACTTTTTTTGTAAATACAAGTGAGACGCCACAAAATAGTATAGCCAAAGACAGTGTTTTTATTTCTGCAAATAGTGTAAAAAGTGATAAGGCATTATCCTTTTTAACGGATTCTAATATTGAAGTTGGTGCTTATAATTCAGTTTTAAATATAAAGAATAACATGTCCAAAATTACATCAAAAGATGAAGCTGAGTTTGCACTAAAATTGTTGCATTTATATAAAAAGCAATCTACTAGAAAAGACGATAAAGAAAAGCGTTACATAAAAAAAACTAAGCTAAAATATACGGTCATTATTGATCCTTCAAAACGCTACGTTAAACAAGGTCATTGGTCTACCATTAAAGACAATAAAATATATCACACTATTGCGCCAGATCATCTTTTTGGAGAATACGTGACGTTAAACGATGTTGTGACTTTACAACTACCAATGCCAACAACGGAAAGCGTAACAAAAGTAGCGACTCAAAAACCATTGGAAGGTGTAGCGTATCGTAGTTTATCTACTGTAAATTTTACGCTTTCGCTGAATGATTCTCGTGTAGCATCAGATTCATTATCATTATCGCAATTGGGTACTATTAAAACTATCACAATAAAAGATTTGGAGAAGTCTAATGAAGGTACTGTTAACTTATTTAAACCAACAACCCAGAACAATCAACCATGTACAAAAGAGGAAATAGAGCAGCTGGACTATGATTCTAGTAAAGCTATTGAGGCTTCACAACTAACAATTAAAGCAGAATACATTGAAAAATTGAATACAATCGATTTGGTTATAAAATCTATAGAAAATCGTATTAACCAATTCTAACCCTATTATATCATTTTTGTTATCCTTAAATCTATAGCAATGCACAAATTAATGACACTAATTACTATATTTTTTTTGACGTCATGTACTGATCATATTATAGATTCTACAACCTCAAAAATAACTTTAGCATTTCAAGATAAGCAAGATTTAAAACCTAAACATTTAAATCATTTTATTCCGCAAGGCTATACGATTATTAGGACAGGAGGTAAGCTTAATAAAGTTAAAGCCTATTTAAATACAGATGATATTTATGACTACGCTGTATTATTATCCAATGGTACTCAACACAATGCTTATGCTGATGCAACACGTGTAACCCTTGCTATATTTGAAGGACAAAAGGACGGAACCTTCAAACTTAAAAGCCAAACAGGTAATTTGACTTATGCTTTTATTTATACTTCTGTAGAAAAACAATTGACCGTTTTAAATACTAACGTAATTACTTTAAAGCATCAATCCATGAGACATGATTACCAATTAAAATTTAAATATCAAGCGGATTATGATAATTACATGTTAATTGGTTCGGACTATAATAACTACGGAAATGCAATGCATATTGGTGTTGGAAAAGTAACTACCAATTTTATTTATGGTATCAGAAAATCTACTATTGATTATATAAAAATGACTTATTCAAATAAAGATTTATATCCAATATCAATGGTTAACAATGACAATGTATATGATTTGATTAGTGATTAGTGATTAGTTGTAATTATATCCAATAATGAATTAGAAAAAACAAAGATTTAAAATAAACCAAATGGAAACAGATTTAATTATAGAAACCAGAGAAAGAGCAAGCGACTTATTTAATAAAAATTACAATGCATTTATTGCAGTACAACCAAGAGTGGTCACTATTCAAGACGAAGCATTTACGCTGTATAGTTTTGAAAAAATGATTGCAATAACTAATATAGATGGTCTAGACGTTAGCGAAGCACGAGCTTTAAAAGCTTATGTAAAGACATTAAAAACCATTTTGGGACCAACTGTTTATGATCAAAAAGGAAAACACTGGTCTATGTTAATGTTGTCAAGCAGTATTACTATTGGTAGTAACACAGAAGGAGATTTGTTGTTTATAGATCGACATGATAGTAAAACTTTGTATATTTTTCGTCATGATGATGGTAGCTTGTTTAAAACTAAATGGACTTTAAATAAATTAATTAAAGCGTATTCTTAATAAATTAAGTTCTAAGCAAAAAACAAGTTTAAGCTTTTAAAAAAAAAGACCAATACAGATTTGTAATTGGTCTTTTTTTTAAGTTTTAGTTTAAAAAGCAAATTAATTTATTACTTCATTTTTAAAATTTTATAAGAAATAATTTAAACAGCAATACGTCTAATAGCTTCCATTTTTTTTAGGATAATAGGCACAAATAAAGCAAACTTAGCATTAAATTCTTCTTGTGTTTTTGATGTATTTAAATTATTACCCATTGTAATCCAAGTCGCATATAAAGCATCTTCAAAATTATCATTGTCGGTATCAATATTTAAGGCTTTAATCAAGTTAAAATTTTCATCTTGACTGTAAAATCCTGTAGAATTAACAATTTCAAAAACTAACTCAAAAATACTTCTGGTTTCTAAAATCTCGTTGATTTTAAGTTGAGGTGCGTTGGATTTACTTATGGCATCAAATACATCAACCATTAAATTTTGCACTCTTCCATTTATGCTAAAGTCTAAATATTTCAAATCTTTTAATTTTAAGTTATAAAAAAGTATTTACCGTTAATCAGGTTTAAATAACAGTAAATACTTTATGTTATTTTTTTTATTCAGATAATGGGATATGTCCAGTAATGCGTCCTTCTTTTACAATAAATAATATGTCAGAGATAGCTGCATTTCCAAAGCTATCATCATTCCAGGTGTATTCATGTAGGTATACAAATTTATTTAGTAGCTCTTGATCTGCATTTCTAGAAATAGCCATCATACAAGTACGCCTAGCCAATGACACCAACAACTCATCTGCTTCTAGCATCTCATGTGCTTTTAACATATGTGAAACGGATAAGATTCTTTCACTAGAAAAATCATTACCACTAGAGGTAACTACTTTGTTGTCAAATGTTTCAGAATATTCAAACACAGTGTTGTAATTTTCTAAGTTTTGAAACGCTTGTTGTGTAATTTGTTGGCCATCCATTGTCTCTAAATGTTTTTTTGTTAAAAACACGAAATTATCAGGCGTATCTATACCGTAACCAATAACAACTTTTGGTCCGTTTTCAGAGTTTATTAAATTAGAATTTAAAGCACCAGCTTTAAGACCAACCCAAGTTCCAGGTTTTAAAATAGGATAGATTTTTTGATCACTTTGCTTTGTTTGCGCAATGATTTTTTTAACTGCTTCTTGAGGATTTTCTTTTCCATGAATGGCTTTGCTCATAATACTATTTGTTTAATTATTTACTACAAATTTATAATCCAACCGTATTTTTTATATCACGGGATTCAGCCATTTATAGATTTAATGGTTTGCTTTTTGAACATAAAAAAAAGGTGAATACGCTTGTAAACACCTTTTAAATTTAGTTTAAAAATAGGGCCTTAATACTCTAAAAACATAACGTGATTAGGGTTGCTATGTGTTTTTGAAATATTAAAATCATAAGCTCCAACTATTTTAAATCCCTTTTTGTTATAAAACTGAATAGCCTTTTTATTTTCTACCCAAACAACAAGCCACAATCCGTTTTGGTTATGTTGCTTTGATAGTGCGATATTAAAATCCAATAATGTTACACCCAACTGTTTACCTTGAAAAGCATCTAAAAGATAAATTCGGTCTAATTTAGTAATGTTTTTGTCACTTAAATTAGCGTTAGGCGTTTCTAATTGTATTTTAGAAAATCCAGCCAATTGGTTATCATAATATAGTAAATGGTATACTGCTTTTTTGTTTTCAAACTCTTTAAAAATAGCGTCTGTATTATAGGTGTTTAAAATAAATCGGTCAATATCTTCCTTTGGCGCACTGTGTCCATGAGACTCTCTAAAGGTCTGTTGGCCTAAAGTTGCAATAAGCTTTGAGTCTTCAGGAGTTGCTTTTATAATTTTAATCATTGGCCTTAATAAATGCTAAAGTATAGTACTAATTGTTTTTTTTGCAAAATTAGGTGTTTATGTATTATGAAAGCTAAAAAAAACAGTCTTGATTTAAGTTTTAAGTTGCATAGTTTTTGTGCTAATTAATTTGAAGTGCCTTTACCTGAAAGATGTTTTGTATACAAGTTATTATCCTTTACATATGAAAAAGTAACATCTACAAAAACAACAAATACTACCAATAAGTGCCAACTAAAAATGTTAATCTTATAAAAGCAATGACGCTGTCAGAGGATAATTGTAAAGGTGTTTGTAAGTCAGTTATTTCAATGTCATCTACAAAAACAACAAATAATCCGTCTTTAAATGCCAGTAGTACATTGTCTATAGCTTGTTGTTGGTTGGCTAAATTAGTGTTGGTTATGTCTCCAAAATCTATTTTACCGCTATGTGCTTGTTCTTCAATTTGAGCAGGTGTTAAAAAACCAATGACATTTACTGCAGTACGTTTTGTGTTAAAGGCATCGACTTGATTTTTAACACATGCAATTAGTAATGCTTCTAAGTTTTTTGGCGTTTGATTTAAAGTAAAAGGGACTTCTTTTACTTTTTTTTTGCCTAATCTTTTTAGTTGTAACGTGAATATCATTTTATGCTGATTTTTTTTGCGTTAAGGATTGTCGTGGAAAGCCCACAGTGCGATAGCACGAGGACTTGCAACAGAAAGCCTGACCTCGCCTAAGCGAGGTAACGCCCTAATAATTTAAAGTTAGCTATTTATTTGTGCTAAAATAGTTGGATCTTGGATGGTATTATCCTCGGACAGTAATTTCATTTTTGAAATAATTTCGGCAGATTTTGGGTCGTCGTCAACAAATGGTAAAAATAAACGACCTCTATGTTGACTATGTACTGGAATTATGGATAGTGACAGTCCGTTTTTGCTAACTTGTCCACTTCCTAAATGGATGCTATAGTCACCCAAAGTCCCTTTGATAAAGATATGACGCTGTTTTATTGTAATATTTTTTAGTTTGAATAGTTTTGCAGAAGCCAAAGCTAAAGCAGCACGCATTTGCATGGTACTATGGCTGGCTTCTGGATCCACACCACCAACATGAGCGACGCTTACAACTAGGTCAATATCACGCATGACTTCGCTGAAGATAACCTCCGGAATTTCTGTTAACGGAATGCGGTTGTAGTTATCTATGGATTGAAAACAGATGTCTTCCAGAGTTGGTGCTTCGGCATCTGAAGGCGAGTACCAGTCTGCCATAGCGTACATTGTGGCAATAAACCCATATTTGTGATATACTTTTTGTAAACCATCTTCCATGCTTACAGTCCAACCACGACTTCTTAAAAGTGCTACGGTTTTTTTAGGTTGTATTTGGTGACCTTGATAGCGTTCTGATCGGTTACTATGTTCACGCTCGTCTGCAGTCATAACATACAGTTCTCTAAACACTTGTTTAAATGGTTGTGTGATACGCGTTGTAAATAAGTATTCTTGATAAAGGTCCCATTGTACTGCTTGGTATAAATGCCAGGCGTGAGTAATAAGTAATACGTCGTCTTCTGCTAAAGTATGTTGCGTTCCGGTCGCGTCTGTCAGGCTACCATTATTGTAAAACCCTGTGATTTTTTTCTCTGGCACAATTAGTACTAATTTAGTTAACATCGCTTTTACTATAGGATGTTGCATCATATTACTAATTTCAAGTGCTGTAAATTGGTCCTGATTAACCATTGCATTTTCTAACGATAAACGTGTACGACTGTATTGTTTAGATAAGTATGTTTTATTGTCTTTTAGAGCAATAACTTGTTTGTCTTTACGCAGTTTTGCAGGAATGTTTTTTAAGACTTTATCTGCTTTAGATACTTTAATTGTGGCTTTACCAATGTTGGTAATTAATAGCTGGATTACTGTATCATCAATAGTGACAACCGCTTGTCCCATAATAGCTTTTGTGGCTTTAGCTTCCATTGCCCAACTAAATCGGACACGATCTTGATACCCAGCATTTCGGGATAGATTGTCTAATGCTATGGTCACTGCTGCTGCTTCGCTTTCTTGACGTTGTGCCCCAAATTGTTTGCTTTCTTTTAAAAAATCTTGAAGTAAGTTATAACGTTTTAGTAAATCTTTTTCAGGAATAGTTTTGCTTAACGGAATTAATCCTAATGCGCGCACGTAATCTTTATCACGTTTGTCTTTAATTTTTTTAAGGGTTTCTGTGATTTTTACTTCGCCTAACATGACACTAGAATATAGTTTGACTTGTCGGTGTCCATTACCATCAGAAATGTATTTAGCTGCATCGTGAAGCACTTTCCAGTTAGTTTTTCCTAGGGTTTTATAAACTTTATTAAACCAATCAATATCTATAGCTCCTAATGCAAAATCGCTTTTAGGGATGTTAGAATAGCGAGAGATAATGGTTTCTTTTTCGCTATTCATATAATCCGAAGCGTGTGCTTGAAACCACCAAACAGCATTGTTTAAGTTTTGAATGTCTAGATATATGCCAACAACTTCAGCCCATTGTGTTGCGTAGCAAGCAAGCTCTATCAAGCGTTTTTTAGGTAGTTTTGCCTGGTCAGCCAATCTTGCAAAATCCGCATAGCTTTCTGTGTCTTTAAAGGTTGTCTTTTTTAATAGATTACTAAAAATTGTTTTTTTACTATCACCATAATAGCTGTAACCACGCTCAAAATTGTCTTTTCCTAGACGTTCTAAAATTCTAAACACATAAGCGACACCTTCTACCTTATGGATGGAATTTATATAGGTTGTCGCAGGAGTTGTTAAATCGCCACGCTCTAATTCGGTTTCTAATAAATTAGTTTTTAAAGGCAGAAAAACGTGTTTAGCTACCATGTTGCGTTCAAAGCCATTTTTGTAATTCATCCTATAATTAAAGCCACCATCAATAACCGTCATTAGTTCTCTAGAATGTAAGGCTTGTAACAGTAAATCGTCATCATTAATTAGGCCTTTTTTGTAAAGATTTAAGGTGATTTGGATATCAGGAAATTCTAAATTACGTGGTTTTGTGTTAGCTTCTGTAATGATTTTAATATCTGTAGCGTCATGTGGATAAGCTATATTTTGAGCAATTAAATACATGTTAAGACACCAATACTTTAATAGCTGTTTATTAGAGAATTGATTTAGATAATTAACACTAAAACTTGGTAATAAAGGCAGTATAACAGTAGTCCAATGGTAAGTAGTTGTATAATATTTGTCGCTATCTTGAAATGAAGTAAGTTTATATTTATCAGGAAAATTGGCAATCATGTCCTCAAAAATTGAAAACTTGAATGATCCAATGGTTTTGGTGTCTGAATAAACCCTAAATAACCGTTTTAAAATAGTATTATATGTATTTAATCTTTGCGAATAATTTTTAGTAGCATCTAAATTTAATCCATTTAAATCTGGATAATATTGCCTTACAAAAGGTTCTAAAGCTTTATAGTTTCCGAAGGGATAACTACGGTTATTGATATAACGTATTGCAGCATACAATTCAAAATCATTAAGTTGACTTTTTTCATACCATTCTATCCATAAATTAGCTAACGGAATGTTATGTAAATGGTCCTCTGGAGTTGCTGTGTCGTCTAAGCGTTTCATGGCATATAGTCCCTTTTCTATATATAGCGTTCTAATTTCGCCTTGATAGCTTTCTATTTGATATTCATAGTTTCCGTTGGAGGTTACTAAATTTATTAAATGGTTAATCTGGGTAATAATCTTATTAGAATCTATAAATTCTTTAAATTTAAATTCAGAAGATTTAGATGTTGAAATACCTAATTTATCAAAGAAATTTGTTTTTGATTTGAAATGAACTTGTGGTTGATAAAGTGGTGTTAAGTTATTATAGTCTATAACACCAAAACCATTACTTAGATTATATTCTTGTGTGTTTTTAGAAAATTTATCTAAATAGACTTGTTCGTTTTTAGTAATTTTAGGACGCTGATTGTAGTTGGTAATATGTTTTTTAATAAAATCAGGTTGTCTATTATCATCATGTAAAAGCGTCAAAATTTCTAAACCTGCAATGCGTTGATCTACATTTTTTGAAGTTATTAAATTGGTAGTACTCTGTTTTAAACGGTCCACAGGTAGTTTGATAACTAAATGTATTAAAGCTGTGCGTAAACCTTTATTTTTTCGTCTTAATAAATCTTCAGCAATCTCTAAATCGGCATCATAAAGGTGCATTTTACTAAAAATATTTAAGCCTGTAGCCATGACTAGCTCATTTCTGTTGTAAATAGCTTTTCTAGCTAAAGCTCTTTTCCAGGAATATTGATCATAATCTAATTGTACTTTATTTTCTTGGCTTTGTTTATAATTGTAAAAAGAATAACTGTAATGCTTAGGAAATACTTTACGTATATAAGATTCTCTATATTCAGTAGGAAACGCTTCAAATTCAGTAGCCATTAGCTCTAATTGCTGTTCTGTGGCACTATTAATTAAAAACTGAAAAAAGTATGTTGGACCAGGAGTAAAAGACCACCAAGAGAAAATTTTGCTTTCAAAGGTTGTTGTTTTTTTTGTTACATTTTTTGCAACTCTAAGTAATTTTTCAAAAGTAGTATTATCTAAGGTTGTTGAGGGTAAGTTAACAGCCATCCAATGGTCTAAGGCGTAATCTTTACCTAAATGTTGTATAAAATAGGGTACTAATGCATCGTTTGTTTTTTCTGTAGTCCAGATAAAATATAAGGCTAAAATTTTCTTGTTTCTATCTTCAGAATCAAAAACAATGTCTAAAGCTTTAAGATTTGCAGTATCTACATCCAAAATACCGATAGACCATAATGCGACTAAAACTTCTAAGTTATCTTTGCTTTTAAGTAATGTGTCAACTGATTTTAGATTTAGGATTAAAGATTGTGCTAACTCTAGCACACGATTAATCACTGATTTTTTAGGTGTTTCCCAATTTAATCCAAACCAAGTGCTTACAGCTCTGGTAACACTGCTAAAGCGCGTAAGATCATTTTTTAGAATACTATTGATTATATATTTAAGCGCACCAAGACTAGATTGGTCTAAGGCTTCTATAATGGTTTGACGCAAACCTTCTTGACGTTGAGCAGCAAGTAATAGTTTAGCAACCATATCCCAATGGTTTTCATTTTCAGACAGTAATAACGCTTTTATAATATCTGCACTAACACCACCAATCTCATCCTCTGCTTGAATAATGTCGTCTAATAATGGGTCAAACATGGTTCCTGCATTATGCAAAATAGTAGCTAAAAAAATACTGTTGGCATTAGGATAATACACGCTATATTGAAAATGTTCTTGTAACGATAGTCCACCAAAACCCATACGACTATGCTGTAAAAACCTAGTAAAATGATTTAGTTTGTTAATTAAAATATCTTTAGATGGTTTAGATCTAAAAGCTTTACGCTTGTAATCTGTTTGATAAGGAAGGGTGTTCATAAAATCCCACATGGCAGACAAATATGGTGCTTGTACGACTCCATAAAGTTGTATTCCTAAACGCATGCCTTCCTGATTTGCCCAAGGATTAACAGTGATAGGATTGTCAAAAGCCTCTATAAAATCTGTGACATTATATCTTAGGCGTTTGTCTTTTTCAATACCTCCTAAAATTTTAGCTAGTATCCTATAAGGTGTAGAGAATAATCTAAAGTCAAAACGATCAACTTCTGGTTTTTGATGTTTTTTAATGTATTTATTAGCTTCTTCTATTGGAACCATATGTTGTAATCCTTTACGTCAGTGTTTAATATTAACTATTTGCTTTTATTAAATAAAAGCTTAATTATTGACTGCAATATAAATGGAATTCAACTTTTTTTAATCACTGTATTTGGTGATATTTTTTTGTTTTAATTATTATCACTTCAAAACCGTTCGTAATATTTTCCAAACATCTAGATTATCTTTTTGTGGTATCAAAAAGGTTTCTAGATCTTCTGGATTATTGACTTGTTCAGACTTGTCTATAAAGCCATATCCCAAGTATATACCATTTTTAATTAGCACAAAAGCTTCCTCTTGACTATGTCTTCCTTGTTGTTTTAATACTACGTTTTCTTTGTTGTTATTAATGTAATCAATTGCTAAGGTTACTCGTAAATTGTAATTTGTTACATTTTCTTCGTTTGCGCAAACACCTTTGCAGGTTGTTATTTTGTAATGCGAACATTGTGCAACACCATCTTGTAAATGACAAAATTTAGGGCATAACGAAAACTTAGTACAGAGTAGCTCTAGATATTGTCTACAGTCTGTAATATTAGAAAACGTTTCTATTGGATTTGGTGTAGCTTTTAGTGTGTTAAATGCTAAATGCGTGATGCCTTGTCTGTCTTCATAACTAAAAATAGCATACGCTTTTGGAGTGCGTTTGGATACGACGTTGTATTCTGGGTAGTGCTGCTTGATTGCTGCGTCTTCCATTAGTAAAGCAATAATCTCGCTTCCTGACAACTCAAAGTCTATATCTGCAGTATTACGACATAAGTCTAAGGACTTTTGTGCTTTACTGTAAAAGTGACTTAAAACACGTTTTTTAATGTCTTTTGCTTTACCAATATATATAATCTGTCCTTTTTTATTTTTAAAATAGTAAATACCTGCTGAATTTGGTAAATTATTAAAAACAGTGGTTGGTAAGTGAGAAGGTAATGTGGCTTCTTTAGACGATTTTTTTAAAAATTCAGCAAAGACCTTTTCGGTTTCTTCTTGATTAAGTAACATTTCAAATAAAACAACGGTTGCCTCTGCGTCACCTCTTGCTCTATGTCTGTCTACAATGTTAATATTTAGTGACTTGCATAATTTTCCTAGGCTATACGATTTATGACCTGGTAATAGCTTTCGAGATAAGCGGACTGTGCATAGTTTTTTTCTGTTAAATTCAATACCTAAAGCTTTAAATTCATTTCTAATAACATTATAGTCAAAGTTAACATTATGTGCAACAAAAGTAGTGCCTTCAGTTATTGCTAAAATAGCATTTGCTACTTCTGCAAACGTAGGTGCATCTGCAACAGTAGCATTGTCAATACCTGTTAAAGATGTAATAAAATCTGGGATGTAAACCTCTGGATTAACTAAAGAGGTAAACTCGTCAATAACCTGTGTGCCATCATATTTAAAAATTGAAATTTCAGTAATCTTATTTTTAGACCCACTGGTTTCAACATCAATAATTGTATATATCATTTTATAGACTTCTCTAAAGCTTTTAATTCGACACCTAACTCGTTAAACATACCTAGAATACTGCTAATTTTTAACTCTTCTTGTGTGTATTCTTGTGTATTAATACTGCATGTAAATTCCCAAATTTCTAATACTTCATTAATTGGTACACTATAGTCATTATAGGTTTTATTGTCTGATATTAGTAATAATGAGTTGTTTAAATCAATATTATTATACACACGTTTATAAACCATACCGTCGTTTAAAGTAACTAAAACATAGGTTCTGCCACTTTTAATTTCGCTTCTATCTTCTACAAAACGACCAATAACAAACGAGCCATCCTTCATTGGTAACATCGAGTCTCCTTTTATAGGAAATGCACGATGTTTTCCTGTAGGAAGAAAAGGTAGTTTTATTTTTTGAAGTTGCTCAATATATTCAGGATCGTCATAACCTGCTAAATATCCAGCCGAAGCTTTAACAGGCACGACTTCAATTAAATTTTCATTATCATCATCAACAGTAATTGGAAATAGGACGCGTTGATTATTTAACTCTATAAAAGAGAAATCTTTAGCTTTAGTTAAGTCGTTGCGCAGTAAAATATCTATGGGTATTTTAAAGTAATCTGAAAACGCAATTAAAAACTCTAATGTAGGTGCAGATCGGTTCTCTTCGTAAGAGCCAATTCGCGATCTGGTAACATTTAACTCTTCGGCAATTCCCTCTTGAGATAGCTTTTTGAGATTTCTTAAATGTTTTATGTTTTTAGATATATAATTCATAATACTACAAATATAAGCAATAATTACTTAAATATGTAGCTAATTTTGTAGCATGCAAAATAATATTTTACATCTAGATTTAGACACTTTTTTTGTCTCATGCGAGCGACTAATAGATAGTCGTTTACAAAAAAAACCTTTATTAGTTGGAGGTACAGGAGATAGAGGTGTAGTGGCAGCTTGTAGTTATGAGACTAGAGTGTTTGGTATACATTCTGGTATGTCCATGAAAGTTGCTAGACGCTTATGTCCAGAAGCTACAGTAATTAGAGGAAATGCTTCGATTTACACAAAATTTTCGCATCAAGTTACAGAGATTATAAAAGAAAAAGTACCTGTATTTGAAAAAGCAAGTGTGGACGAGTTTTACGCAGATTTATCAGGAATGGATAAGTTTTATGGCTGTTATAAATACGCGTCAGAGCTTAGACAAAAAATAATTAAAGACTCTGGATTACCCATTTCGTTTGGATTGTCTGCCAATAAAATTGTATCTAAAGTAGCAACTGGTGAAGCTAAACCAAATAACCAATTACAGATAGATTCTGGTTTTGAAAAAGATTTTTTGGCACCATTATCCATTCGTAAAATACCATCTGTAGGAGAAAAAACCTATCAGGTGTTAAGAGGTTTAGGAGTGGATAAAATTAGCGTCATCCAACAAATGCCACTAGAGATGATGATTAGCGCATTGGGCAAAAATGGACGTACTATTTGGAAGCGTGCACATGGTATTGATAATCCACCTTTAGTTCCTTTTTATGAGCGTAAATCACTGTCTACAGAGCGTACTTTTGGAAAAGATACCATTGACATGGTCAAGCTTAGAACCACCATTTTTGCTATGGCAGAAAATTTAGCATTTCAATTAAGAAAGGGTAATAAACTAGCAGGAACACTAAGTGTAAAAATTAGATATTCAGATTTTAATACCTATTCTAAACAAATTAAAATATCATATTCTAGTGCAGACCATGTTATAATTCCTAAGGTTTTAGAGCTGTTTGAAAAACTATACCAACGTAGATTATTAATCCGATTAGTAGGTGTAAAAATTAGTGATATCGTAACAGGAAGTTATCAAATTGACCTTTTTGATGATACCGAAGAAATGCTAAGTCTTTACAATGCTATGGATACCATAAGAAACAGATATGGTGACTTAAGCATCATGAGAGCGTCTGCAATGGGAGCAAAAACCATTGGTAGATTTGATAACCCTTTTAATGGCGAACCACCAATTTTACTAGCACATCGTAACCAATAATGTATTTAAACTGTCACACATATTACTCCTTACGTTTTGGAACTTTTTCTGAAACCGACCTTTTAGATTTAGCACAAGCTAATGCTTTGGATGCTGTAGCGTTGACAGATATTAACAATACATCTGCTTGTTTAAATTTTGTACGTCACGCAAAAAAACGCAAAATTAAAGCAATAATTGGTATCGATTTTAGGGTTGGAGCACAGCAAAATTATGTAGGCTTAGCAAAAAATAATGAGGGTTTTAAAGCCTTAAACCAATTTTTGTCTAAGCATTCCGAGCAAAAAATAAAACTACCTGATATTGCACCAACATTTGATAATGCTTTTATAATCTACCCTTTTGAAAAAGTATTGCAGCAAAATAAAAATACTTTTGCTAAAAACGAGTTTGTAGGCGTGTCAATTAACGATTTGCGTAAGCTTAGGTTTTCAAAAATAAAACAACAACAAAGTAAAATTGTTTTATTACAACCAGTAACCGTTAGAGATAAAAAAGATTTTAATGCACACAGATTATTAAGAGCCATAGATAATAATACATTATTAAGTAAACTTGAAAAAACGGAAGAGTGTAACCCATTGGATAAAATGTTGTCTTTGGACGAATTAAATACAGCTTTAGCTGAATTTCCTTTTATAATAGAAAACACAAAAAACCTAATTAAGCAATGCGATATCAATTTTGGCTTTGGTGATGAGAGAGAATCTCAAAATCAAATACTATACACAGACTCGTTTGAAAATGATTGTTTACTACTAGAAAAATTATGTGATCAAGGTTTGCCAAAACGCTATGCTAATCCAACATCAAAAGTATTTACGCGTTTAAAAACCGAATTAGAGACTATAAAATCCATGCATTTTGTGTCCTTTTTTCTTATCAATCACGATATCGTGTCTTATGCTAAAAGTAAAGGTTATTTTCATGTTGGACGTGGTAGTGGTGCCAATAGTATAGTTGCTTATATTATTGGGATTACAGACGTAGATCCAATCGAGTTAGATTTGTATTTTGAACGTTTTATAAATCCATACAGGGCATCTCCACCAGATTTTGATATTGATTTTTCATGGAAGGATCGTGAGGATGTGACAGATTATATTTTTAGAAGATTTAAGCACACAGCATTATTAGCAACCTACAATACGTTTAAATATAGAGCAGTTGTTAGAGAGTTAGGTAAGGTTTTTGGTTTGCCAAAAGAAGAAATAGATAAGCTTAGTAAGAATAATTATGATGTCTCTGATTTGGATGATATTTCAAAACTGGTTTTAAAATATGGTAAATTAATTGAAGGTTTTCCAAATCATTTAAGCGTGCATTCCGCAGGAATATTAATATTAGATAAGCCTGTGCATTATTATTCTGCGACAGATTTACCTCCAAAAGGGTTTTCTACGGTACAATTTGATATGATTATTGCAGAAGATGTTGGCGTGTTTAAATTTGATATTTTGGGACAACGTGGTTTGGCAAAAATTAAAGAAGCACTAGAAATTATTGCAGAAAATAGACCAGAAATACCACCAATAGATATTACAAATGTGGAGGCTTTTAAAAAAGATCCCAAAATTAATAATTTATTAAAATCTGGTGGTGCAATTGGTGCTTATTATGTCGAGTCTCCTGCTATGCGTGGCTTGATGCAACAATTACAAACTCAAGATTATTTAGGTTTAGTCGCAGCTAGTTCAATTATTAGACCAGGCGTATCGGGTTCTGGTATGAAAGAAGAGTTTATTAAAAGACATCGTCATCCAGAAAAACGCAAAGAGGCACATCAAATATTATATAACATTATGCCAGAAACCTATGGTGTAATGGTATATCAAGAGGATGTATTAAAAGTGGCAAATCAGTTTGCAGATTTAACTTTAGGCGAAGCAGATGTACTTAGGCGAGGGATGAGTGGTAAGTTTAGGTCAAGAAAAGAATTTGAAGCAGTCGAGGAAAAGTTTATTGCTAATTGCAGAAACAAAGGGTATGCTGACAACTTAATTTTTGAAGTTTGGAATCAAATTAAAAGTTTTGCTGGTTACGCTTTCGCGAAAGGACACTCGGCATCTTACGCAGTAGAAAGTTATCAAAGTTTATATTTAAAATGCTATTTCCCGTTGGAGTTTATGACTGCTGTACTTAATAATGGAGGTGGTTTTTATAGCGCAGAACATTATTTTCATGAAGCTAGGCAACAAGGTGCTACGATTTGCTTACCATGTATTAATAAAAGCGATCATCCAAATAGATTAATTGGTACCTCAATTTACTTAGGATTTGGATATTTAAAAAACTTAGAAGATTATACTGTTAATAGGGTTTTAACTGAAAGACAATTACATGGTCCATTTAAATCTTTAGATGATTTTATCGATAGGATTTTGATTACTATTGAACAATTAACCATTCTAATAAGGATTGATGCATTTAGGTTTACTAATAAATCTAAAGTAAAATTACTGTGGGAAGCTATTTTTAAATTGAACGCTAAAGAAAAAGAGACCATACAATCCAAATTATTTAAAACAGATCATAAGCAATTTACATTACCCAAACTAGATAATAATTGGATTGAAAATGCTTATGACCAAATGGAGTTACTTGGATTTCCGTTATGTAATTATTTTGATTTAATAAGTGAAACTAAGAATGATGGATTTTTTGCAAATCAAATGAATCAATTTATTGGCAAAAACATGCTTATTTACGGAAATTTAGTGACCACACGTTTTAACAAAACGTCACAAGGCAAACTAATGCGACTTAGTACATTTGTTGACCAAAAAGGTGCCTATTTTGATGCAGTACATTTTACAGATGTTGTTAATCAGTTTCCTGTTAACGGTCTAGGTGTTTATAGATGTTATGGAAAAATAACAGATAGATTTGGTTTTTACAGTATGAGTGTAGTTTGGAGTAAAAAGCTAGCAATACTTAAAGATCCTAGAAGCGTATAGTTAGCGTCGTAAATTTTAGATGTTTAATTTTTTGTGTTCAAATCGTATGCATTATCGTATTCACTTTCGTACGCAAATGTAATAATCTGTTTAAAATTAAGCATAAAAAAACGGTTTAGAAGACTAAACCGCTTATTTACAATCGTTTTACATTTGTAGCGAGAAGGGGGCACGATCCCCTGACCTCTGGGTTATGAATTTCGAAAAAAAACACATAAATACCAGTTTAATAGGCTTTTCAAGCTGCAATTGTTAAAATCGTATGCAGTTTAATCTTGTGATTAATAATAATTATTTAATACGAATTTGCGCAATTTTTGCGCAATAGGCAAGAAAAAACTGCGTAATTTTTTTTCATGCTTATAATTTTTAATCCAATTGAGGATTCCCGTAAAAAATAAAAATCCCAATCATTTATGTTTGTGTCTTCAAGTCGGAATTAAACCGAAAAAAGACTATAAACCGAAGTAGGTGAAACCTAATTAAACTTTTTATTAGATGAAAAAATCTATTTTTTTATTGATGTTAGTAGCTATGTTTTTTACAAGTTGTGCATCACATTTTGGATTACCAAAAAATTACAATCAAAATACTACAGAAGTAGTCTTGACCAAAAAGAATTTTAAAGTAGTTAGTATAGTTAAAGGGGAAGCCCAAGCTACCTACATTTTCGGAATTGGTGGATTGGCTAAAAATGGATTAATAGCGGAAGCTAAAGCCAAAATGCTAAAATCTGCAGGTATGGAAGGTTCAGCTAGATCATTGGTTAATGAAGTGGTTGAGGTTAAAAGTTCAGGTTTTCTATTTGTAAACAAATACAAAGTAATTGTTTCTGGACAAATTGTAGAGTTTACAGAGTAACTCAATTATTGATTAATTCATTTAGCACGACAAGGTCTTACATAAATTATGTAAGACCTTGTTCAAATTGGAAGAGGAGATATTATTAAAATTCACGATTTCTTTTTTGATGAAGATTAAGATATCTTAATCACAATATTTAAAAGCCTTACGGAAAACCGTAAGGTTTTTTCATTTTAACCATTTATGTTTACACTCACTATTAATCCCAAACAGATATTAACTATGAAAAAACTATTATTCGCAACTTTACTAATGTTCAGCTTTTTTTATACTAATGCACAATCTTGCCAAGACATGATAGATTTAGTTAAAAAAGACAATTACGGAACTACCTATAGCAGTCCATCAAGTGATGCGATTTCAAAGGTTACCTTTTACACCAAACAAATTAAATATCAAACCTATTATTTTGCTATAGTGTGCTTTAAAAAGAAATATTCTTACAGCTGTTCAGAGTATATATATCAAGTAGCTTCAAACACGCAACTCAATTATTCAACGCATTATTTAGAAAGTGCAGGTAGTGCTTTTTGGGATTACATTAAACCGTATAATAAGTATTTAGAATGTGCACCTAATTAGTATTCTAAAGTGAGATTATCTTTTGTATCTCTGTTAAGTGCAAGTATGTTATTGGATTAAGATAGCTGAGCATATTAAGGTATGTTTTTACGATAATTTACATTCTGCGTTTTCAAAAAAGATTCTATATTTAACATTCCCTTTGATTCTGATTGATGCACATTATGATTTAGATGTTTAATTAAATAAGATTTATTCATATTCCTAAGAATTGGTCTTTATTATTTTAATTTCTATGAAGTTAAGTAAAAACGAAGTAAAAAAAGCTTTATTAATTAGTAAGACAATACAAAAAACAATCGAATTAACAGGAAGTACAAATATGAGAAGTACAGATGTGTTTCCATATTTAGTTAAGAAAGGACTATTTGAAGAAGATAGAAATAATGGAGTCTATTTTAGACGATTTTTGAAAAAACTGGATAAAACAGGTGAATTACAAACCTTAATTCCACAATGTAAAAGAGTTAATCCGATAAATAATCAAATTTTCAGCGAATGGTATTTTCATGATGCAAAAGACCAAATGCCAAAATCGAAATATAAAATAGAAACCGATTTAAAAAGTAAGATAAGCAAAGTACAAAACCAAGATTTTGAGGAGGAATCTTTAATGTCCATTTTGGAGGCTACCGATATTGTTAAAGCATTAATTGCAGGTGTAAACCCGATAACTGGTGTGTATTTGGATAATCAAGATATTTGTTTAAATCCAATGGTAAGCGGGGCTTTAGAGGTAATTATTAATCCAGATAGTTTTGATGTGTACAAAATCAGGGAAAAGGCAGCTAACAAAGCGTTATTATTAAATAAAGAAATTTGGTACAATCAAACACAAAGCCAAATACTTAAATGGTCAAGTAATTTAAGCGAGGACGTTAATAAAGCAGATGTTGAAAAAATTAGGAAATCGCACCCCAGAGCTTTTGAAAAATGGACAGATTCAGAACGTGATATATTAAAAAAGGCAAACGAGTTATTTGACGATAAAAAAAGAATAGCAAGCCTATTGCAACGCACAGAAGGGTCTATTTTAGCAATGTTAAAACACTTAGAGGGAGATAAAAACATATTAGAATACACCGATTCAAAAGCAGCGCCAAAAACGGAAACAGTTACGAAACATAAGTTTTTATCAGCCACAGCTTTAGGAAAATTAAAAGATAAAAATTATCAAGAGGTTATCAATACTATGATTAACATGAAGTATATTGAAAACGCAAAAACGATAACTTATAAAGGTCAAGAGTTAGGGATTAAACATAAGTTTAATTCTAAAGGAGAAAAATGGATAGTTTATCCACATACTTTAGCTGAGATTTTATAAAAAAAAAAGAATTACATATTAATGAACCAAACCACTATAAAACAATTAGAAATCGAACTTTGGGACGCAGCAGATGACCTTAGAGCAAACTCAAAGCTAACAGCTGCCGAATATAAAGACCCATTATTAGGTTTAGTATTACTACGTTTTGCGCAAAACCGTTTTGAGGATGCCAAAATAGAAGTAGACAAAAAACTACCAATAAACCCAAGAACAGGCAAAAAGCGTGAAGCTAATAAAGGCGACTATGCAGGTGCAGGAGCTATGTTTATTGCCGAAAAAGCAAAGTACGATTATTTAGCAGATTTACCTGAAGGCGAAAACATAGCAGAAGCCATTAATAATGCCATGAAGCTTATTGAAGCTGAATATCCAGACCTAGAAGGGATTCTGCCAAAAAGCTACCAAGAGTTTGATGAAAAACTATTACGAGATTTGGTACGTGTCTTTAATAAAGACGCCGTAAAAAATGCAAAAGGTGATGTGTTTGGTCGTATTTACGAGTTTTTCTTAATGAAATTCTCAATGCAAGGCGCAGGCGCGCAAGAAGGTGGTGAGTTTTTTACGCCACCATCTTTAGTAAACCTAATCGTTAATTTTATACAACCCAATCATGGTATTGTACACGATCCTGCTTGTGGTTCTGGTGGTATGTTTGTACAAACGGCTCATTTTATAGAAGGCCACGAACATAAAAATGTAAACGAAGCCATAACCGTTTATGGTACAGAGTTAAAAAGCAACAACACACGTTTAGCAAAAATGAACCTTGCCATACATGGCATAGAAGGTAAAATTATAGAAGCCAATAGTTTTTACACCAATCCACATACACCAAAATTAACAGGTAAGTGCGATTTTGTGATGGCGAACCCACCATTTAATGTAGATAAAATAGATGCAAAAAATAAGTTTCTAGCAGACGATGATCGTTTACCATTTGGTGCACCATTAACAGGAAAAGGTACCATAAGCAATGGTAACTATTTATGGATGCAGTATTTTCATAGCTATTTAAATGAAACAGGACGCGCAGGTTTTGTCATGGCAAGTTCTGCGACTGATGCAGGAAATGCCGAAAAACGCATACGACAACAACTAATAGAAACAGGAGATGTAGAATGCATTGTAGCCATAAGCAACAACTTTTTTTACACACGTAGTTTGCCATGTCACGTTTGGTTTTTTAACAAAGGAAAAAAAGCCGAAAACAAAGACAAAGTCTTAATGATAGATGCACGTAATGTGTACAGAAAAGTAAGTACAACCATTAACGACTTTAGCGATGAGCATTTAGAAGGTTTAACTGCAATTATGAATGCATTCAGGAGTAACGATGTCAACCTGAGAGCAGTCGAAGGGTCTCACAACGAATGGCTAAAAACCCATTTCCCAAACAACAAATACCAAGACGTAGAAGGCTTATGCAAAATTGCCACGCTAGACGACATTAAAGAGCAAGACTACAGCCTTACACCAGGACGCTATGTTGGTGTAAAGATAGATGTCGACATGGATTTTGATTACAAAGGTAGAATGCAAGAGATCCATACCGAATTAGAGAAACTCAATACTGAAGCCAATACCTTAATGGAGCAAATACAAGCGATTAAATTATGATGGGAGGTTGGAAAGAGGTTAAAATAAAAGACTTAGGACAAGTAGTTACTGGTAATACACCACCAAGAAAACAACCAGAATTATATGGGAAACACACACTTTTTATTAAACCTACAGATATAAATATTGGTGAGAAATACTGTCGTGAACCAGAAGAATGTTACTCTGAAAAAGGATTTCATAAATACAAAAAAAGTCTTATTCCTAAAAATGCAACATGCGTTGTAACCATTGGTAGTATTGGAAAAAAAATGATTAAATCACATACTGATTTATTTATTAATCAGGCAATGAATGCTATAATTCCAAATGAAAATTATGATGAAGATTTCATATTTTATCTTTTGAAATTAAATCTTTTTCAATTAAAAACATTTGATTCTGGAACAGCTTCTGGTAGAGAGAATGTGTCAAAGTCGTCTTTTTCTAATATAAAGATTAGTGTTCCAAAATCGAAAGGAACCCAACGCAAAATAGCATCTATTTTATCTGATTATGATGATTTAATAGAGAACAACCTAAAGCGCATTAAATTATTAGAAGAACAAGCACAACAAACCTATGAAGAGTGGTTTGTGCGTTTTAAATTTCCTGGTTATGAGAATGTGGCGTTTGATGAGGAAAGTGGGTTGCCTGTTGGGTGGGAGAAAGTGAAATTAGGAAAAGTCATTGATTTTAGAGTCGACAATAGAGGTCGTAACCCCAAATATTATTTAGATAAAGGAATACCTGTCTTAGATAATCATTTAATCACAAACAGTCCATATGTTAATTTAAATAATGCAAAACGTTTTTTAGATGATGAACTTTTTGATAATTTTCTTAGAAAATATTTAGAACCAAATGATGTGCTTATAACATTAGTTGGTACTGTTGGGAGTTTAGCTTTAGCTCCAAAAGAGAAATGTGCAATTATTCAAAATACAATTGGTTTAAGATGCAATATTCTTTGTAATCCTTATTTCTTGTTTTTGTTTTTAAAGTTTAATAAACAATCAGTTTTAAATAATAATAGAGGTTCAGCACAACCAAGTGTTAAGGTTGGTGATTTATTATCAATTAAAATGAATCTTCCAAATACAAATCTATTAGATGAATTTAAAAAAATATGTAAGCCTATTTTTGATCAAATTAATAATTTAGGTTCACAAAACCAACACTTAAAAGAAGCACGCGATATTTTGTTACCACGTTTAATGAGTGGGATGATAGATGTTGATGGTTTGGAGGTTGATGAGCAGTTGGGTATGGTTGCGGAGGAGAATGAGAAATATAATTAGTCAATCTAATATTAAACAATGAAAGAAATTAAAACAGAATTTGATGCAACTTTAAATTATGGTTTTGATAAAGTTACTGGTCTGGTGGGATTATTAATTGATTCAGGAGGAGGAAATAATAGAAACCCAGATCATACCATATTATTCAGGGATATTTTAAGTAAACTTAAAAAGAATAATTCACATAATGTATCTATTTATGTAGCAGCACGTAAAACAGCAGCTAACAATTATCCTGATAATGATTATCGAAAGATAAAATTTGAAAATCAATCTGAATTTAATTTTAGAAATATTGATTTAGCCAAATTTATGTCCAATGCAAATGATGAGATCAGAGAGAAAGGAAAGGTAGATCCAAATAGTCCAAATGGGTCAATACATAAAAAACTGCTTATAACTTCAGACTTAAATGAAAATGATTGGAATGAATTGTTTGGAAATATTTCTACAAATCAAATTGTAGTTCAAGAGCTTATCAATAATCAAACTGAAGAAGATCTAGAATACACTTATCAAAAAATAAAAAAACGTCTTCGACAATCTAAATTCCGAAAAGAACTTTTAAAAGCCTATAATAATACCTGCGCTGTAACAGGAAGCAAAGTTTTAGAAATATTAGAAGCCGCACATATTGAGCCTTATAATGGAGCTCATACAAGTGTAGTTAATAATGGCATTTTATTACGATCAGATATTCACGACTTATTTGATTTGTATAAAGATGAAAAAAGATTGATTGGTATTTCTTCAGATTTTAAGATTAAAGTTCATTCATCTTTAAAAGATTCGGAGTATTGGAAGTATGATGGTAAGGGAATTAATTTACCTAAAGATAAAAGTGATTATCCTAAATTTGATTAATTGATATGAGTAATATGGTGGAAGAAAATAAATCTTTAGATAATCATTTTAAACAAAAACCGATACAAGAACTAATTGGCTACACTTTTGTGGTTGAAGATTATCAACGTGGTTATAAATGGGATTTTAACCAAGTACTCGATTTGCTAAATGATATTAATGATTTCGATTCTAACGGAAAATTAGATTCTTATTGTTTACAACCTGTAGCTGTTAAAGCTTTAAATGATTCTAAAATTTCTAATAAATACGAATTAGTTGATGGTCAACAACGGTTAACTACAATCTATATTATTCTTAAAATTTGTGGAGTACAAGATTTATTTCATATATGTTACAAAACACGACCTGAAAGTGAAGATTTTTTAAATAACATTCATTCATTTAAAGATTCAGAGATATCTTTTGATTTATATAATGATAATTATGACTTAAAAAATATAGAAGCTATAAGTAACGAATTGAATAGTTCATGGTTGGAATATGTAGTTGAAAATGTACTTTATGATAACGTAGATAATTATCATTTTTTTCAAGCAGCATTGGTTATTCGTAGTTATTTTGAAAATTCAAAAAATGAAAAAGAAACATTTTTAAAAAAACTAAAAAATAAAGTAAAGGTTATCTGGTATCAGGACCCTACAGCACAAACAGCAAATTCACTTTTTAAAAATCTTAATTCAGGTAAAATACGCCTCTCTGCTTCCGATTTAATAAAGGCACTTTTTATTTTAAAACTTGAAGAAGAAAATAAGCTTCCTGCTCAAATAGAATTTGAACAAAATAAATTAGCTAGTGAATGGGACGATATTGAACAACAATTGCATGAACCAAAATTTTGGAGTTTTATAATTGGTAATACTTCACGTAATTATGAAGACAGTCGAATAGGGTATCTTTTTGAAGTGCTTACAAATACTATTGAACATAAAAATATTTATGAATGTTACCGTAGGTATTCAAATGGAGAAACAGGTTTAGACTGGGATTCAGTGACAGATTTATTTTTTACGCTTAAGGAGTGGTATGATGAGGTGATAATTTACCATCGTATAGGTTTCTTAATGCGCCAAAAGATAAAAGGATGGGAAAACCTTAAATTTATTTATGATTTTTATAACAATTCTGAAAATAAAGATAAATTTGAGAATGATTTAGAAGCAGGACTTAAATTATCATTTAATAAACCCGTTAAAAAAAGTGAACCAGATATTTACCTGTATGATCTCGATATAATTACATATCGAAATTTAGCAGAAGTTAGAAACCTGTTAGTATTGGTTAATATACTGACGTATGAGCGTGTTATGCCAGATTATCGTCTTGATTTTGATCAATTTTTTAGTGGTAAATGGAGTGTGGAACACATACAGCCACAAAACCCAAAAGATTTAGATTTTGATAATATAGGAGTTTATATAAAGGAATTAAGTTTTTTTTTAAAGAATTTTTCAGATGAAGAAGACGCTTCTGCAGATGATATTCTTAATCAATTAGATGAACTTTTAAAGGCAAAAGTTGATGCAGATACGGATAAAAAGAAAAGAGATTATGTAAATAGGTATAATCTAATAGTTAATGACCAAATTACCGATAGATTTAAATTACATGGTATTGGTAACTTGGCTTTACTACAATCACAAGATAATAGTAGTATTGGAAATAACTCTTTTAAAGATAAAAGAGAGCAAATTCTAAATATTTTTAATGCTTTGGGATCTAATAAAAAAAGTTTCATACCTATTTCTACTTTACAGGTTTTTACAAAATTTCATTCTAAAGATGAAGTGCAATTAGATTATTGGAGTTATCAAGATGCTATTGATTATAAAAGTAGTATTGCTAAAATTATGAATAGTTACTTACCTAAAAAATAATAGTACCATATGTATAATCTTCAAAAATTGCTTAAAGAACATATCATTGAGATTCCTGTTATACAACGCGATTATGCTCAGGGAAGAGAGAACTCTAAGGTAAATCGCATAAGAAATGGCTTTGTAGAAGCACTTTTAAAGGCAACGAGCAATCCTGAAACCTGTAGATTACATTTAGATTTTATCTATGGAAAAATTGAATCTCAATCTACTCAAAACGTTCAAGAGAATAACTATAACCATGTTGAAAGCATTTTGGCTTTCGCTAAGGCATATACCTCACAAGTTAAAGTAGGTCTTTCAGGAAAAATTCCAGAAGTTGATAGAGAGGTTTTAAAAGCTAGTAAAACGAAAATGATGCCACTTGATGGACAGCAAAGACTAACTACATTGTGGCTGTTGTATTATGTTCTGTATCATCAGTCTTCTTTGGAGGTTCCTGAATGGATGCAAAATTTCACTTATAAAACGAGAAAGAGTAGTACCTCATTTGTTAATAGTTTAATTAGTAACAATGATTTAGAAAAAAAATCTGTGTATTCAGTAGAAATTAAAAAGTCTAAATGGTTTTATAAGGCATGGTTGCAGGATCCTACTGTAAAAGGAATGCTAGTCACACTAGATGAAATACAGAAGCAATTAAATGAAAGTTTGAGTACTTTTATAGATCAAGATATTAGAAATCAAAAGTTGGTGAATTGGATTGATAATTTAGTAGATAACGAGAAAGAATCTGCTATACAATTTAGTTTCTTGCCATTATCTGATATTGATGTAGATGATGATATTTATATTAAAATGAATGATCGTGGTAAACAACTAACCGATTTTGAGATTTTCAAGAATGATTTGCTTGGGTATTTGCAAGATTTAGTAGTCAAAAAAGAATTAGATTTTACTATTGATCAATATGACGAAATAGCAAAAAATATTGATAAGAAATGGCATGATAGCTTTTGGGATGAAAAGGGAATAGAGAGCTTCAATGTAGAACCTACTTTTCACTACTACTTTTTATACTATTTGTTGTTGTACAGGTTGGCAAATAGAAAATCTGGTGATTCAGTTCTCTCAGATTATATTTTAACTTTGATTGGAGATAAAAGGAGTGATAACTTTGAGTATTTTGATTTTAAAGAATTAGAAAGGCTTAATCTTATTTCATTAGATAGTTTAAAATATGTTTTTGATAATTTAGAATTACTTTCAGAGACTAAATTTTTATCAGATGCACAAGAGATTTTAGATGATATAAGTTTTAAAAAAGGAGATGTTCCAGAAATTGGAGAAGACTTCCTTAAACGCTTTTTACAAATTGACCCTGGAAGTATTGGATATTATGATAGAACATTTAATTATGCAATTACGAGCTACTTAAAGATTTTTAAAAAAGACTTGGACAAAGAGTTGTTTAAACAATGGTGTAGAATTTTACAAAACCTTATTTACAATCAAGCTTATATTCAGGATACTGATTCTTTTGAAGCAGCAATAAAGCACGTGAACATTTTATTGGATAACGGAGCTGATATTGAAGAAACCTTAATGGATAAAGGGAATGATTTAAATGTATTTCCTAGACAGCGTTTAGAGGAAATGAGTAAAGTTCAACTATATAAGAAAACACCAGAACTTTACAATCATTTATTAAATTATGAAAGACATGCATATTTTCATGGACAAATAGGTTTCTTAATAGACATGTCTAGAAACGAGGATGATATGAGTATTGATATTGAAGAGCTTAACAAATACGGTAAAAAACTTGAAAAAATATTTGAACCTGATAATCTAAATGATAATAATTTTTTAATAGCTAGAGCTTTACTAACAGAGAAGAACTATTTTCATAATAAAAGTTCTAATCGTTGGCAGTTTTATTCAAATAATAATGCTTTAAGAAATAAACAAGAAGATTGGAGATCATTGTTTGATAATACCGAAAAAAGGGATAAACTTAAAACTCTTTTGAATAAAATATCAGTTGAGAACTGGAAACAAGATTTAAATAAAATAATTGACGACTATCAATCTCAAAATTGGAAATACTATTTTGTGAAAGAACCTCAGCTATGGGTATTGGGAAGAAAATATAACTTGTTCAGAAAGATATCTGATGACAATGTCAGGTTATGGAAAACATCAAGAGGTTATGGTGAGCAATATGAATTGCGTACTAAATATTTGGAGTACAACTGGAAAAAAGATTTAAAACCGTTTGAAGAATTAAAATACCATTCAGTAAATATCGAAAAGGAACATCCATGTTGCTATTTTACAGGATGGAATAACTCATCTTATAAATATCATTTAGATGTTAGATATATTGATGGTCAATATATAATAAAATTTTTGAACGTAGATGAATCAAGTAAAAATGATATTGAGCATAAAGTGATAGATGCTTTAATTTTATTGCAATTTAAAAGCGACAATCAAAAAGGGTATGTTTTTAATGTAATTACTAAAGGAGATGAAAATGCAGACGAAATTATGCACTTAAAATTGGTGGAAATATTAAGTGTATTGAAAAACTTAAAACCATGAGCTACGAATATTCAGAAGACGGTTTAATAGAAAATGCAACACAAGATGTTTTAGAACAATTGGGTTGGACAGTAGTTTCGGCATGGCATAAAGAATCTTTTGGAGAAACTGGTTTATTAGGTAGAGAAGATAAAAGCGAAGTGGTTTTAACACGTTACTTATTGCAAGCGCTTAAAAAATTAAATCCGAACCATCCAGAGTTAGCGTATCAACAAGCTATAGATAGAATCACTCAAAATGTAGCGGACCAAACGCTAGGTTCTATAAATAAAGAAAAAAGCAATTTACTTAAAAATGGTGTTCCTGTAAGTTACACCAATGATAAGGCCGAATTGATAAAAACCAAGCTAAAGGTTTTTAATTTTAATAAGTATCAAGACAATCATTTTTTAGCAGTACGTCAATTAGAAGTTTTAGGCGAGTTGTATTTAAGACGACCAGATGTAGTTGGCTTTGTGAATGGTATACCGTTAGTGTTTTTTGAGTTGAAAGCACATCATCAGGATTTACGTCATGCGTATAACGATAACTTAAAAGATTATAAAGATACTATTCCACAAGTGTTTCATAATAACGGATTTGTTATTTTAAGTAACGGATTAGATGCAAAAGTAGGAACCATAACTAGCAAGTATAAATACTTTTTAGACTGGAAACGTATTGAAGAAGATGAAGAAGGCGAAGTAAGTTTAGATACCATGTTACGTGGTACTTGCGACAAACATCGTTTAATGGATATTTTTGAAAACTATTTATTGTTTGATGATTCGCAAGGAGACGTTGTAAAGTTAATGGCCAAAAACCATCAATATATTGGTGTAAATAAAGTAATAGAAAATGTAAATAATATAGAAGATTTAGAAGGGAAATTGGGTGTGTTTTGGCATACACAAGGTTCTGGAAAAAGTTATTCTATGGTGTTTTTATGCGAAAAAATTCATAGAAAGTTAGGTGGTTCATACACCTTTTTAATAGCTGTAGATAGAACCGAATTAGAAAACCAACTGTACGATACCTTTTCTGGTGTTGGCGCAGTCAATGATAAAAACTGTATTGCAGGAAAAAAGAAAGGGATGACAGGTCGTGAGCATTTACGTGAGTTGTTAGCTGAAAACCACAGATATGTATTTTCTTTGATTCATAAATTTTCCATAGATCCAAAATTAGAAACAGAATACCCATTAATTACAGACCGTAAAAACGTGATTGTAATTAGTGATGAAGCACACAGAACACAATCAGGAACGTATGCAAGAAACATGCGTTTTCATGGTTTGCCAAATGCATCGTATTTAGGTTTTACAGGAACTCCAATTATAAAAGAAGAAGAAGAGTTAACCAAAAACATATTTGGTGAGTACGTTTCTGTTTACGATTTTAAACGTGCTATTGAAGATGAAGCGACCTTACCATTACGCTATTTAAATAGAGGTGAAAAACTAGATATTACTAATCCAGAGTTAGATGCAAAAATGGCTGAGGTTTTCGAGAATGAAGATTTAGACGACGACCAAAAGAAGAAACTAGAATATCTATTTAGTAGAAATTATCCAATTCTTACTGCAACACCAAGATTAGAAGCTATTGCAAAAGATTTAGTTTGGCATTTTAACGAAAGAGGTTATCAGGGAAAGGCGATGTATGTTGCCTTAGATAAACCTACAGCAGTTAGAATGTACGAGATGATTCAAGGCTATTGGCCCGAATACCTAAAAGAATTAGAAGAGCGCATTAAAAACGCAGAAGACCAACAAGAAGAACAAGAACTAAAACGTAAATACAACAAAGTAAAAGAAACAGAGGTTTGCGTTGTAGTAAGTAGCGAGCAAAACGAAGTAGATAAATTCAAGAAAATGGATTTAGATATAGAAGTGCATCGTAGAAAAATGGTAGAGCGCAATCTAGAAAAAGAATTTAAAGACGAAGAGAATCCATTTAGATTAGCTATTGTTTGTGCCATGTGGATTACTGGTTTTGATGCACCTTGTGTCTCGACAGTGTATTTAGACAAGCCTATAAAAGGACATACGTTAATGCAAACCATTGCTAGAGCAAACCGTGTGTATGATGATGAAAAAGAAAACGGTTTAATTGTAGATTATGGTAATGTGTATAAGCAATTAGAACATGCGTATTCGGTTTATGGAGAAGGCGGAAAATCTGGAGGGAAAGATAAAGGATTAGGAAGTCCTGTGGAGCCATTAGAAGACGTAGAAATAGAATTAAAACAAGCTTTAAAAGATGTTAAAGCCTATTTAAAAGAATTGGACTTTTCGCTTCAACATTTAAAGGAAGCAAAACCAATGTCTAAAATTGCTAAAATTAAGGATGCTACAGATTGTGTGTGTTTAAATGAAACCACACGTACTACGTTTGAAATGATGGCAAGAAATGTATTTAGAAAATACAAAGCCTTGTTTCCTAATGATAAATTAAAGAAACATGTTTCAGATTTTAATGCCATTGAGGCTATTTACACCGCTTTAAATCAAAATGTAAAATCAGCAGATGTAACACAAATTATTATGGAATTGCAAGCTATAGTGAGCGATAGTGTTGTTATTCAAGATAACGAAGTGAATGAGGATGAAGAAGAAGTGTACGTAGATTTGTCTTCTTTAGATTTTGATAAATTAAAAGCAGCCTTTGCTAAAACACCACGTAAAAACACGTTGGTTTTTAACTTGCAAGAAGCTATAGAGCAGCAATTGGAACAAATGCTTAAAGAAAATCCTTTACGTATTGAATTTTATGAACGTTATAAAGAAATTATTGATGAATATAATAGAGGTAAAAGTCTAGAAGATACGGTTAAGACGTTTGATAATTTAAATGATTTTATTAAAGATTTATCTTTTGAAGAACAACGTGTGGTTAGAGAGAATCTTAAAGATCAAGAAACTTTAGCTATTTTCGACTTGCTAAAAGAAGGAAAGGAATTAACAATTAAAGAACTTAAAGAGGTTAAGAAAGTTGCTGCTAAAACTTTAGAAATATTAAAGACTGAAAAATTAAAAAAAGAAAACTGGAGAGAAAGTCGTCAAATGAAAGCAGGAGTAAAAAGTGCTATTTATGATAATTTACTTTATTTGCCACAAGACTATTATTCAGACGAAGAAGTAGGTGTGAGAACAGCAAATGTATATCAACATATTTATACTAATTATTATGGAAATAGTAAAAGTGTTTATAATCGAAATGTTATTTAGTAAAAGAATCATTTTTTGTAGAATAATAGCTTGAAGAATAAATGAATAAAACAAAAATAAACGTAGTTTTTACTACTAAAAATTTACAGAATACACTCAATTTGTTAGATAGTATTCAAAAAATAAATAGTTTAGAATCTACCAGGAATTATATATTAAATATTACAATATTAGACAAAACAGTAAAGCAAAATCTAACAAAAATTATTAAAAAATTTAATTTTGATATTGATTTAATATCTATTTCAATAATTAAACATTTAGAAAAAAAGTATTTATCATTATTAAATGAAGCTAATTGTATTACTTCAATGGATAGTATTCAGAGAGCAAGAACACAACAACAGATTTATATTTTAGAAAATCAAGATAGGTTTAAAAATTCTATCATTTGGCAAGTAGATGATGATGTTCTTTTTGGTAAAAGTAATTACATAAATAATCAACATAACGTTACATACTCTAAAGATTATTTTTCAGACATAGTGAAATTTTATATTGAAAATAAAAGTGTAGATGCTATTATTTCACCTACGTCTTATGTGCCACCAATACCAGCCCTATTATATTGTTATACACAATTAGAAGATCTTTTTAATAGAGAGTATATCGTTAAAAAAAACTTTGACAGGATGGAGTATCACGATTATTATACTCAATCTAATACTGAAAAGTATTATTCACTATTTCTTTCCAAATCAGATAATATAAATCGAGCAGTAAAAGATATTTTAATTGGTAAGCCAGTAACTAAAGTAGCTTCTTGTGGAAAGCAGAGTCTGAAACCAAGGTTAAAAGAATCAAAACTATTGCGTGGTGGTAATTTTATTGTTTTTAACATGGATATTTTTAGAATACCGCATTTGGGTTTTTCAGAACATAATAATATTCCAGCAAGACGGAGTGATATGATTCATACTCAATTACTAACAGAGTTGAATTTTACTATTAAGGATGTTAGTTATTTTAGTTTAGTACATAATAGAACATTTAACGAGGCTTCAATTGAAAGTGCTACTCAAAAATATTTCTCGGATATGATAGGAGCGTTGCTTATTCAGTATTTGTATAAAGGAAATGAAGAATTTGACAATCGTTTACAATTTCATCAAATTCATATAAAAAAAATATTAAAATTGTTACATGAGAATATTGAGGTAAGCGAGTTTAAAAACGAAATGGACAAATTACAAGAATTAGACTTTCAAATTAATTCTTTTGATAAAGAATATTTTATAAATGAATTTGAAGATTTCAAAATAAATAAAAACCAATTAATATTAAAGTTATGCAAATTGGCATCATAGGATCAAATGAAAGTCAGTGTTCTGAAGAATTATATGAATTTGCTTATAGTTTGGGAGCATTTCTAGGAGAAAGGGGATGTACTGTTTTGAATGGAGGCATGCAAGGTACAATGGAAGCTGTTTCAAAAGGAGTTAAATCCATTGAGCATACAAATAGTAAAATCGTTGGTATTCTACCTTTTGAAGACAGTAAAAAAGCTAATAAATATTTAGATATAACAATTCCAACAGGTATAGGGTTTGCTCGTAATTCTGTTCTGGTTTTATCATCTGATGTTTTAATAGCATTAGGTGGCGGAGCAGGTACTTTAAATGAAATTAGTTATGCTTGGCAATTTGGTAAAAAAGTATTTTGTTATACAGAGGTAGAAGGATGGAGTAAAAAACTAGCCAATCAAAACTTAGACAATCGTAAAGAAAACTTACTTATTGGCTTTAAGACTTTAGACGAATTATCTAAACTGTTGCAATTTTAATGAGACCTACATTAGCTATCTATGGAGTAAAAGATATAGGAGATGGTCTTTCTAATACACACGACCATAATTTATGTGTCATGCATAACGGTAAAGTGCAACATTACCTGCATTTGGAACGGTATTCAAGAAAAAAATATGACAATAGATTAGATTTATATATAGAAGAACTTTTCGAAAAAAACATAATAGATGTAAAGGAAGATTTTGATTTAGTATTTGTTAATTCGTTTGTTGGTAATTCTTTTCAATCTAATAAAGGTTTAGTTAAATTCGAGTCAAAAGTAATTTTTCCTAACCCACCTTCACTTATCCAAAATTGTTTTTCACGTTTTGAGTTAACAAAATATAAAGTTGTTAATTCATACATGTTAAGTCATGAAATTGCTCATGTTTTTGGGAATACATTATTTTATGGTGATATAATAGATAACAGTCTACTTGTTCATTATGATGGAGGAGCAAGTGTAAGTAATTTTTCTTCATTTTATAAAGAAAATGGAAAACTTAGGTGTGTAGACTGTCATTGGGATTTTAAATACCTTACTAGCTTTTATAATAACAATATATTATCCAGTATAATATTAGAAAATGACAACTTTTCTTCTGTAGAAAATGAAGCATTAGATAGCTATAGCGGCAGTATTGCTTTACCAGGAAAGCTAATGGGTTATTCATCTTATGGTAAGTACTCTAAACATATTGAAGAATGGTTAGAGAAGCATAATTTTTTTGAGAGTAATTTTAAAAGTTTAGATACTTTTTTGAAAATTTTAAATAAAGAATTTGGCACTAAAATTAAAAGTATAAATAATAAGTTTCAAATATTTAAAGATATAATAGCTACAATGCAATTTATTTTTGAAAGAGAGTTTATAAAATGTATTAAGCAATTGCAAAAAGACTTCAATGCTAAAAACTTATATTATTCTGGAGGTTCTGCACTAAATATAAAGTTGAATCATAAACTTGTTCAATTAGATGTTTTTGAAAACATTTATATTCCTCCAATTTGTGAAGACAGTGGATTATCATTAGGAGCCGCTGCATTTGTAGAAAATTTAAAAGGAAATAGTATCCAAAAGCATAAAGCAAATTTAAATAATGTTGGAAATGATATTAAGGAGTGGGACTATTCTAATGATTTAGTTAGAGAAGTTGTTGAAAATATTATTAATAATAAAGTTTTAGGTTTTGCATTCGGAAATTCTGAAGCAGGACCAAGAGCTCTTGGAAATAGAAGTATTATAGCAAGACCTGATTCATTAGAACTGACAAAAAGAATAAGTCAAGACATCAAGAAAAGAGAATGGTATCGTCCAATAGCACCAATAATGCTGAAAGAAATTGCGGAAATGGTTACAGGTAACCGATTAAATCATTTAGCTCACTATATGTTATCAGATTTTAATATCCTGCCGCAATTTCGTGCTAAATTAAAAGGTGTGGTTCATACAGATGATACTTGTAGAATTCAAATTATTGAAGAAAAAAATGATAATCCTTTTTTATTCGATGTATTAACAGAACTATACAAAAACTATAAAATATTGGGAATTATAAATACATCTTTTAATGCAGGAGGTAGGCCAATAGTTCATTCTTATAAAGAAGTTTTAAATACAGCTAAAGACATAAAATTAGACGGTGTAATAATCAATGGAGAATTAATAGAGATATAATGACTGAGATTTTAATGTTTCATAGAGTACTTCCTAAGAAGGAAATAAATATTAATGACGCCTATTTTATTAGAGGTACACTTGTTTCTCAAGAGCGATTAGAAAATATAATTATTAAATATTTAAAAGAAGGATTCACTTTTAAAACTATTTGTAATCTTGAAAAAAATATTGATTTAAAACAAGTTGTTTTAACCTTTGATGATGGCTATTTAGATAACTATATATATGTAAAACCAATTTTAGAAAAGTATAATATTAAGGCTACGTTTTATCCTATTATAGGTTATTGTGTAGAGCAAACAATAGCACCTTTAGATTATTATTATCACTATGTAAATGAAAATATAGAAGCAATTAATAAAGAAAATTGGATAACTGGAAAACAAAAAAAAGAGTTTATAAATTGTCCGATTACAGAGCAACAAGCATTTATAGACAGGTTATTTTTAAATAAACCTCAAACAGATGTTTCTTATATGTCATGCACTCAGCTGCAAGAGCTTCAAGGATTAGGTCATGAAATAGGAGGGCATTCGTATTATCATGATATCTATACTAAGCTAACTAAAGTTGAGGTATTGGTAGACATTCAAAAAGCAAAAAAGGCTTTATCCCAAATAGGTATAAACATTAAGTCTTATGCATACACAGATGGGCAATATAATTCTGATGTAATAGAAGTTTTAAAGAAAGAAAATATTGATTACAGCTGTGCTATAAAATCTAATGGGCTTGAAAATGATGATAATTATGAATTAGAACGGCAGTTTGTAACGGAAAATGAGCGTTCAACTAAAGAATTGTTTGGTATAAGTCTTACAGTTTTAGAATTAAACTCATTTTTAAAACGGATAGAACTGTTGGAAACAGAAACTACATTCAAATTTCTAAAAGAATTTATTTTTAAGATTTTGAGTAAAATACCGTTTCAAAATTTTAAAATGATCGAGAGAGGTTTTGATCATTTACCTACAGAAGAAGAGATTAAGGAGGATATGCTTTCATTAAACGGAGGCACTTGTGCTACAATGAATGTTTTTGCAGCAGCTGTACTTTATAAGTTGGGATTTGATGTTTCGTTAATAAATGGAACTATGATGAAGGAAAATGATCATATAGCGATTTTGTTGAATTTTGAAAACAATCTTTACACTATTGATTTAGGCGATGGACAGCCTTATTTTGAGCCAATACCTGTAAATAATGATATAATAATAAAACACCCTTTTAGAACATATAGAACAGTTAATCAATTAGGTAATTTAAGAATTGATTTTCTCATAAATGGGGACTGGTCAACTGATGTTACTTTAGATTTGAAACGAAAAACATTTAAAGAAATTTATAAAACATTAGAACAACACTATACAGAATTAGAATTTGGCCCTTTTTGGAATGGAATTCGATTCGCTTTTTATCCAAATAAGAAAATAATAGCTATAAGAGATAAGGTTTTCATTATTCAAAAAAGTAATTCAATTGAAAAAATTGAAATAACAAGCGAAGATCACTTAATAGAACTTACAAGTCAATATTTACCTGCTTATAAGGTTGAAATAGTTAAATGTTTTGCAAAACAAAATATGTTATGATTACAACATACGATATTAAATTCTATAACGAGAATGGGTATTTGATAATTCGAGATTTTTTATCAAAACAGAAAATTGATAAATTAAATAATAATTATAATAATCTAAGAAAAGAATTAGCTCAACGGTCCTTAATTATGGAATCTGATTATGAAAACGAGATTTCTCAAATAAGAGATATATGGAAATACAACTCTGAGTTTAAAAAACTTATTTTGGAAGATGAAATTTCTAAAACAGCTCCCTTATTTTTTAAAGACACTAGTTGTAGGTTGTTACACGATCATATAATTAATAAGCCTCTTAAAAACAATGGTGTAGTTCCTTGGCATCAAGATTATACATATTGGCCTACTGATAATCCTAATGGTTTGTCTTTTTGGCTTCCATTTAGTGATTTAGATAAAGATTCTGGAGTTTTACAAGTGATACCTAAATCTCATACTTGGGGAGAAGAAAAACCTGTAGATTTCATGAATGATATTAAGAGTTTTAAAGAGGATGACATTGAATATCTTACAGTTAAAAAAGGGGATTTAGTAGTTTTACACGCACTAAGCTGGCATAAAACTTCAAGCAATACATCTGTTAATGAACGTAACGCCTATATTTCTTTATGGATACCTTCTAATTCTAGATATGCACCTAAGCACGCTAGTTGGCATCCTGTTAATGATAATGTTACAGTACAAGAAAATGAAGTTCTTAATAATGATTGGTTTCCCGTAATTGGTAATGCAGTAACAAATAAAGCGAATCATATTTATTCTGATAATTCTTCCACTGAAAATATGGAGAAAATAACAATGTTCAATGCTTCAAAAATAGCTAAAAACTTTCTGGTAAATCATCTTGAATTGGATAGCGATATTTGGTCATATTTGTATTTGAAAAAAAACAGATTATGCGCAATAAATACTCTTATATCTAATTTTGGATTAGATAAAGCTATTGAAGGAGAGCTAAATGAAATTTTACTTTCGATGTCGATAAATGGGTTAGCATATCAAAATCATAGAGGAAGAAATGTTTACAATGATTCTTATGTGAAATTTAAAAAAATATTTAATAATGAGATTTGATAAAGAAAACTATATTAAAGAGTTAACTGAATTGGTTGCTAATAATGCAGTACCAATCAATATTGAAGGGCTTAAAAGAAATGTAGCTTTTATAAGAAGTAAATTAGAATCTTTTGGTTTCAATATAAAAATAATAGGAGAGAATACTAATGAACCAATTATTTATGCAGTAAAAAAAAGCTATAAAGATGCTCCTAAGATTGGAATTTATAGTCATTATGATGTAGAGCCTACTAATGAAGAAAAATGGAATTCTATTTCAACAGTACTTACGTTAAAAGATGATAGGTTATTCGGTAGAGGAGTTGCAGATAATTTGGGAATCTGGCTATTAAGAATGAATGCTATTGAAGGGTTGTATGAAGATGAGAGACCAGAAATTCATTGGTTGTTTCAAGGTCAAGAAGAAATTGGGTCACCATTTGCTCATAAAGAATTTCCTTTGTTAGAAATACCAAAAGTCGATGTTTGGTTAGAAGAGACAGGCTATTTTGACTTAAGTACATCACGCCAACGGTTTTTAACTTTAAATGAAGACTCAAAACTAGTAAAAGCAAAAGAAGCTGTTTTACCTGCTTTAGTTGAATACGGTTTTACAACATACACGGAGAACAGAAGTCTTACTAAGTTTGATGCTTGTCCTTTTTTAACTCATATCTTAAAGGATCGACCTTATTTGGCTATTGGTCCTAATGATGAGTATTCAAAAATTCATGAACCTAATGAGAGTTTATCATTGCCTTTAATTGAAAAATCATTTGAACAGTTTAAAAAGTTATTAAAATATTATGCTGAATGAAAATTTTATCTGTTGAATTGAATTTTTTTTACTTACTAATATGTTATTGTTTTAATCTGTAGCCTTTATTATCTTAGATATTAATATAGTCTGAAGATTTATATGCCTTTTTGAATGCTCTAAAATATTAATGTACATAAGTGTTGAGGTTTCACTTAAATTGTATTTAAATACACCACATTTTTTGTGTCCATATCATAAAATGGAGATTGTCCAAATTTATTTTTTGCTAAATTATTTATAGGAAAATAACGTCTAGTGAACAGCGCTTTTAAATCTGCAATATCTTTTTTGGTTGCAGGTTTATTTTCAGATGATGTAAGTAAAGCTTTTAGACCATCTGCTAGTATATTACCAGCAGCAGCATTTCCAATTCCAGCAGCACTAATAGTTTCAGTTTTTGTTTTTGATGGAGTAGAGGTAGTGCTTATATTTTCATTTTTAAGTTGAGAAGCTGGTAATGTATTAGGTACAGCTTTTCTATAATGGTAAGCTTTAGATCGACACGTATTGCTACAGTATTTTTGCACGCGTCTACGTGTGGGTTCAAACTCATTGTAGCAATATTCACAGGTGTATAGTTTCATTTATATATAATTTAGCGTAAAACAAACGTTTGTTTTACGCTAAATTATAACTTATTCCTGAATATTAAAAATTTGACTTAAAATAGCTTTTTCCGCTTGTTGCTCTGTAACTAACACTTTTTGCTTAGGTAATTCAGTTTTTCTAGCCTTATATTTTGTGGTTTGTTCTAATAAATTATCAAAAAAAGCTTTAGTATTAATTGGATGCTCTTTTGTGTTATTAAGTTCTGAAATTTCTTGGTTTGGTTCGGTTATATTTGATTTAATGCTTTTAAAGTTAGTTTTAATTAGCTGTAAGACATTTAATCTATCTTCAGGCATTAATTCTGGATTAGGATAAAATTGTTTAATAAAATCTTCAAAATGTTTTTTGTAAGTGTTGAACTGAATATTAAAAATACCTCTGACTTTATTGTCTAAATTCTGAATTTGATTGGCGTTGTTTTTAATCCAATTAGTAACTGAAAGACAACATTCTGCTTGTACATAATATTGATCTAATAGGTAGGAGAATTCAAACTCATTTAACTGGCTTTTTAATTGTAATAGATCAAAAAGGATTTTACCTAAATTACTCATTTGGTTGATGTACTTTGTACCATCATTATCAAAGTCATATTCAAAAATATTCATAGGTTCACCCACGATTAGCAATTTTTGATCAAAGGTGTTTTTCAACATTTCTTTAGTGCTTTCGTCTAAAGTTTCTAATTCAAAGAAAATATTAGGCACAAAAAACACTAGGTTATTCCATGTTTTAAATGACAACTCAGTGTATGTTTTATGTAAATCTAATTTACTCATTTGTTTTTTAGCATATCAGAATAATCAGTAGGTAGTTCCGCATCAATATCACGTAAATATTTTTCTAAAGCCGACATACTTAAATGACCTGTAATTAACATTAATTTACTTTTTGCTTCAAAAGGAGAAGACTCCTTTACCAAAGCTCTATACAATTTAGTGATATAGGTATGCCTAAAACTATAAAGTCCATAATCTATACCCAAATCAAATTTTTGCTTGACATTTTTTTTAAATCGTTTAGAATAAAAATCACGTCTGTTATTTAGTTTGGCATCCCAATGACCTCCAATTTGGTCTCCTGCAAACAACAAATCATCAGGATAAAATTGTGTAAGATCTGGTAGCTCTTTCCAAAGTAACTCAGGAATGATTTTAGTTTTTAGGGGACTGTTTTTTGCTTTAAACTGTATTGTTTTATTAGCAATGTTTATATCCTTTATTTGCAGTCGACAAACTTCTATTGGACGTAAAAAATTATATGATATAAATTTTATAAATAGCAATAAGACTTGATCATTGTCCTCTAAGTGTTTAAAAATAGCCTCTTGAGTTTCTTGAGTATAAGTTTTATTTCTATTAGGAGTTGTCTTTAATGTTGGAATTTTTTTGACAAAATTTGACTTAATTAATTCGTTATCCTCTAAAACTTGAATAATACTACTTAATTCTGTTCTATAATTATTTCTATTTCTTGCGCTTGTATTTTCTAAAACGCTATTTAAAAACTCAAAAGTGATCTTTTTTGTTAATTCATCAATGTTTTTTATAGTTGGATGAGTCGTATTAATCCATTTTAAAAAAACATCAATGCGGTTTTTATAACCTCTAAAAGTTGTCACACTTACGACCTGTTTTTTATAATTAAGAGCAAAGTCAAAAGCCTCGCGAATTTCCATTTTAGGCTCTTCAACTTTTTCCTCTATTTTTATTGGAGTAGTCTCTATGACTTCTTCAATTACTTTTATTTCAGTCTTAACTGGGTTTAAAGTTATAACAGGTTTTTCTATTTTCTTATTTAAACTAGAGTGCAATTGGCTATTATCTGCAAAAGGCGAATACCCTTGTTGTAAAAATTTAAGCAGTGTTTTTCGGTATTGAGTTAAAACCTGCATACGATCTTCTTTACTTCGATACTTATTTGCATCACCATAAAAGGGAGTGATACGTTTTAATTTACCTGTTTTTGGATTTCTATAAGAGAAATAAACGTACCAACGCTTCGATAAATCACCGTTAGCGTCGTAAATTTTAGGTGTTGAAAATTTCTTTTTTGTGTTCAAATCGTATGCATTATCGTATTCACTT